>BNJU01005586.1_pt1 | contig 71288 bp, 101 predicted proteins | sample 8539281 | NCBI WGS metagenome assembly BNJU01 (sample SAMD00202456, study PRJDB9452) | human saliva metagenome | isolation source: human saliva | place: Japan | reverse complement strand
TAAAGCCATATACCATTTCTATCGATAATATATTACGACGACTAAACATTATGTAATTATAAAATCACACTAAAAAGGATGGAGTATCACTCCCATCCACTTCATTTAACTACATTTTTATTTAATCATATTTTCTTTAATTAGTGCAGCTTGGCTCACCTTGCAGTATGTGATTATCTCACTGTTATAAAGGTGAAGCTCTTCTCCCTCGCCCTCTTTGAGCTCATTTACAGCGCTCAAGAGCATGCCATGATTCAATTCCCATCATTTGCTCTTGGAGGAGGTTTTGTTATATAGCTATAAGGTGTCTTTCCGAACAAGCTCCTCGAGGCTCATAGAACTCATGAATGCTGACAGAGTATTCTGTCCTTGCCTGTTCCAGGTCGTCGAGAGTAGAAACTGTAAAAGTTTCTTACTCTTTGGAACTGCAACACAGTTCTTTACCTTTACCGCTCTGAAAGTCCCGATTTGGGGAATGTCTCACGGTCTACACTCTCTTCAAAGAGAGTGGCTCCTCCTCTTTACAGTTTGAAAATCCATCTTCTCTCACATTGGTGTAAAGACACCTGTGTTTGAATCTAGAAGGTCTCTTCATTTCCTGCATTAGTCGGCTTTGTCAGGCTCTTCATTGTAGGGAAGAGGTAATACATCTCCTGAATTGCCGGTGAGTTTGTGAAAGCAACATATGACAGGTCTGTCGATACCGTAGCCGATACCTCCTGTGGGTGGCATACCTATCTCCAAGAGCATTTAAGAAGTCTTCATCAGTGATTTGGCTTCACTCATCACGCTGCAAATGCTATTCCTGTGCCTGGAATCTCTCTCTGGTCGATAGGATCGTTAGCTCAGAGTACGCATTTGTGCCATCTCTACCGTAGATAAAAGGCTCAAATCTTTCTACATATCTTGGATAAACGGCTTTTTCTTTGTAGTGGTGACACCTCTATGGGATGATGTACAAATGTGAGGCTGTATAAGTTTCCTCTCAAACTCCTCAAAGAAAGAGATTGATGATATCGCCCCTCTTGGTGACGCTCTTCAGATAATACCTTTTCCTTTGCAAGTGCCTTTGCTTCCTCTGTTGTCTCTATCTGGTCCAAGTCAATTCTGAGTATTTCTTTATAGCCTCAACCATTGTAATTCTCTCAAAGGCTTTCCAAGATCATCATTGCCTCAGCATAAGGTATTGTAGTAGTACCGCAAACTTTCTCTGCAAGGTATCTGAACATATTTTCAGTAAGATCCATCATACCGTGATAATCTGTATATGCCTGGTAAAAGCTCCATAAGTGTAAACTCAGGGTTATGTCTTGTATCAACACCTCATTTCTAAACACTCTACCTATCTCATATACTCTCTAGAGTCCACTACAATAAGTCTCTTGAGGTAAAAGCTCAAGTGAAATACAGCTTTACATCTTCATTAAAAGCATTGAAAGTGTGTAATTGAAAGGTCTTGCAACTGCTGCTTGCATGACCTACAGACATAGGGGTCTCGACTTCCATGAATCCCTGACCGTCAAGGAACTTTCTGATCTCTGTTATTATTTTTGAGCTGTTTATAAATGTATCTTTAACATCCTCGTTCATTATAAGATGCACATATCTTTGACGATATCTTGGCATCTCTGTATCTGTAGAGATCCACGAATTTCTCAGGAAGCGACTTTCAGCTCTTTGAAAGACAACTCTACCTTTGCTTAGCGTGCTAGACTTATCTCACCTGTCTGTGTCTTGAAAACTTCACCTGTGGCACCTACGATAGCACCGATGTCAAGCTGCTTGAATGCCTTGTATTCGTCCTCTCCTGCAGAATCTCTTGCTTCCTTAGCCAACCTAGTATTCTTTCCCTTTAAATCACTGTACACGCTGACAAAATGACGCCTTACCGCATGACACGCTTTGACGCAGTCTACACCGCAATCTTGACACTTTTTCCGTCCTAATTCCTCAGCTGTCGCTATATCTGCACTACGCTTTTCTACATCATGCTGTGATAAAGAAAGGGTCGTTGTTGCCGCCTGTAACTCTGCAAAGTTTGTCTCTTCTTGCCTTTAAAAATATGATTCAGGTCCTCTGTTGTCATTGGTTCTAAATGCTATTTGCCATATTTCCTCCATAAGATACTCTTTGTATTCCCTAGCCATACGCCTGTTCGAAACACACATATGCCTGTCTCTACAACTGCTGTTTACTCCGATTTTTACCAGTGATGCTTTGCAGGCGGTGACTCAGTGCTTATCTTGCCCGGCAAGTGAATCGGCCTCTGTAGAACCTACAATCTTTTAAAATCGAGTTCATCATCAAATTCTTTGTCAAGAATCTTCACCATACATCCGATACCGATTGTATCCAGGTGTGGGCCTCATCCTCTACAACAACTGCGACATTCTTTTAAAGATTCGCAAGTTGCTCTATTCTGCAGCCTCTACTGTCTCTTTGCTCATCTTTTGCACGGCATCGTGTTCTGCATTCTCTGAGGGAATCGCCTGTTCTCTTGCCTCTTTTATCTTTTCAGCGAATTTCTTTTTCTCTTATTTACCTTTCAAATCCTGTAACTTCATCCCTCTAAGTTCTTACAGTCCCTCCTTAGGTTAATATATGCTCTGCCATATATTTCCTCCATTTTGACTTCTATTTCACTCTTTACAAAAGTAAAACTTGTCGCTATATTTTCATTTTTGAAGCCAAAACTTCAACTTCAATCCTTTGAGATTAGACCACTATACCGGCGTGTGTGGCGGATTCAATAGCTTAATCTAACTAGTTCCGTGAGATTATACTATGACATACCGTTTATCGGCAAGGCACTTTACTGGTGAAGAGCAATATAATTTGTACATGATATATTTTACCAAAAGAAAAAGACGAGGCTTGCACAAGGCCTGTCTTTTAGAAATGAAGAAGAAATTTCAATATGTAATAACACTGTATATTATCAAATAAGGTTGCTCAAGTCTTGCTCGATGGTATGTGATAGTTCTCACCACCATATTGTTTGTGTAATGGGCTTTTCTGCACTGCACTATATGTGTAAGACAGCTTTCACTGGCATCATATCTTAGAGTGGGTTGTCCTAATGTAAGACCATTAAAATACTGCAGCTAACTTTGACTCCAGCCACTTCCAATGCAGCTTTTGCATCATCATCAGGCTCAGGTTTGCTATGTATGCCTCCACCGATGATATGCTAACCGGCATTTTGCATGCGCTCAGCATAATCTCATCCACTCTCCATCGCCCCAGTCAGTGTAGACCGAATAAAGAATGTTTTTACCTGACACCGCACTGCTATCTCCTGATACCAAGCTGTCAACTGACTCATCAGCTCCTCAGCTCCCATTGCGGGACATCCGATAGCAAATGCGAGGCTGTGCAAGTAATTCATCTACATTAACACTGTCTACAAATACAAAGCTCAGGTGTTGTTCCACTTTGCTGCCTTTACTCCTTCAACTATCACATTTGCCGCCAACTTCTCGTGTTTTCCTGTTGAACTCAATAAACAATAATTGCTTTTTCCATATTTTACTCCTTAAAAGAATATTTTTATAGGCATATAAACCAGTATCAACAAAGCTGTATTCTCAAGCCTGTTTCCGGCTAGAGCTCGTCAACAGCAATCTCTCTAGCCTATATCATGGCTTACAAAAACTTTTCTCTGGTCTCTTCCGTGCCATATATTTTCCAATATCCACTAATGCAAATATCTCTCTCCTTTATTTTTCAAAACCCTTTATATCACATACCTGAGGATAATCCCACTACTCCTACACTCATGAGGAAACTCTTTAATTTTGTTGTAAAACCGTTCATCCTCTGATGCAGTCTGATAAGATTTGATATGAAATCATCTCTCTATATCAAACTCTTAAATAGTCCCCTTTAACCTCTGATGTAAGATACTCTTCAAGTTCCTTCGCTCTGTATATCAAAACCAAATGTCTCTTCTTACAAGTGCAAAGAATCATCAAACTGATACTTGTTTTCTTAGTTTCTCACTTATTATGTAACTCTTTGTCATTTAAAAACATTCCGGAAATTCTTTTTCCCCTTCAATACCGCCGCATTTTTGAATGATGAGTCTCAGCTCCCACCTGTCATCTCCATTCGATGCAAGCCTTTTACTATATCAACAGGCATACCTACCTCACCGTTTTTCTTTATTCTTAAAAAGAAAATTTATTTCCCTGGTTAGTACTCCTAACTTTATCATTTTATATGTTCTTTTGTCAATACTTTTTCAAAAATCCGCATTAATTTTATAATTTAATTCCATACCTGTTTTAGGGTGCTTAAAAGCTTAAGTTTACAGACCGCCAGAGAGAGTACTTTGTCCTCATCCAGCTTAACATTGCAGGTCTTTTATTATACTTATAATTACCCATACGACGAAACCGTGACTTGCACATTGGAGCCCTATCTGATGATGCCTGTTATAAGATGTTATTCTAAGTCTTGTAATATGTCTGTCGTCCTTCTTATATGACTCCAGTACTTTTATGCTTTAATACAGCTTCTTTAGCTCTCTAGTACTCTTTTCCAACAACCTTACTTACATTGTTATCAAGTTTCTTTATAAAGTCTGTAGCTCTCCTTCATCACTTTCAGGAAAGCCGTCTGCCAAAAGCTTCATTAAGTCTTTTCTATACTCTTTTTCTAAGCTCATTGCATGAGGATTTCTGTGGCTATTTTTATTCTTCCCGTATACCATTATTCCGTATACCGGCTTATCTAACCTGTATCACTCCTACATAGGCGTCTTTTCCCATATGCTTTTTAACAGACTGACCATATCTCTTCAAAACTGTTGCTGATTGACTTGATATTCCTTGGCTTGACTGTCACTATTACGTCTTTATCTTCATATATCTTCAATTCATCTATCAACATTTCCTTTTCAAGCTTCGTTAACTGTTTTATTTCATATTCTCTTTGCATTGCCTCTGCTTTATCTGCATATACCTCCAAAATATACCAATTCCACGGGCAATTTTGCTCTGGTATATTGCTACCCTTTTCCGGCATTGTGAGCCTTGTTCTTTTTGAGTATCAGGATGTCCATCACATATAAACTGTTTATCATTGCAGCGCAAAAAGATATGCAAAGTGCTTTTTCTTCTCAAAAAGCAGACAAATCGAAAGTCGAATAACCGACTCCCAATCGTCTGCCTGTATTTAATTCTGCTTTCATTGAGATTGCAATCGGCAAAACTCTGTAGTATCTCTACCGTCTTCCAGACAGCTTGTATCAATACCGTTTTGATTCAGCAGTTCTTCCATTTTCTTATTCTCTCATTCATTATATCTATGGTCTCGGCTTAGCTTTTGAAATATCGCATTTACCTGTGCCGGTTTATGCTTCTTTTCAACAACCTGACCGTTTTAATCTTACAGAACTTCGAGAATACCCACTGCTGTGGAATCACTTTCAAAGGTTTTAATAAAACTGAATTTTGCTCCTATAGACGCATTGTCTCAACCTCAAAATGATCCCAGTATGCACCGGCATAACCATTACATTCTTTCCAGAAGTGTGGGTGTCTTTTCCCCTTAGCGGTTCCTACACCTCCCAGAGTCACTCCTTGATACAGTGTACAGTTGTCGCCAACTACCGCTGTTTCTCCGGTCTACATATACGCACCATGATCATAAATTGCTCACTGCCCTATTTCCAGCCCCCGGATGTGTCTCTATCATCGTAAAAATCTTGAAATCTGTGATACCCACCTTGCTGCATAAAAACATGTCTTTTTATAGAACCAGTGTCCGCAATTCTATGCATAATCAATGCATGTACGCCTTGATATAAAAATAAAACTTCAAAACGCACTTCTGGCCGCCGGATTCCTGTCCTTTACAGCCTGTACATCTTTCAAACATCTTTGAAAACATAATCTCTCCAAATACTAATGTCAATAAAAAGTTACTATATAAGTTCAAGCTCTTTCATTGATAAATATATCCCATCTTCGATACTTTTTGCAAAAGTAGCAGCATATTCTTCAATGCGGTATCATGCTCTCAAGAAGTATTCTGTTCCCAGCTCCGCATGTAAACATCAGCAAATCATTCATACTATCCCCAAACTCATAAGCATCTTCCAATGCTATGTTGTAGTAATCCAGCACTTGAGTACAGCTTTTCCCTTTGAACAAGGATATGGTACACATTCATAAAATCCTGCACCTCGATACATTATATCAAAATCATCGCATTCAGCAAAAAATGATTTCGAATCATCATGAAAATCTCGGATGCGTCTATAATACAGAATTTATCAAAGTCATAATCATCTTTTTCAAATTCTCCCACAGACGGTTCTATAGTATACTTTATATCGCATCAAATATATTCTCTGTAATCTCCAGGATATACAAAAGGTTTTGGCGGAAAAATAAATTCCTGCCTCGCCTCAACATACCTTCAACATTAAATTTCTTTAACAGCTTTTTATTTCAATGCCTCTGTTATGAGTCATCCTCTTCTCAAAGATGGTCTTGTCTCCAACAACTATCTGTGTTCCACATCACAAATATAACCGTCCATATTAAATCTGTTTTTAATATTTCCTATTATACATTCTACTCTTCGGTATTTATAAATGTTAAATGTCCGGCAGCTCTCGCTTCTTCTATGAGCCTTTAATGCAGTTTCGGCACCTGTTTGGTATCATTGTCAATTAAAGTACCATCTATATCAAAGAATAGTGCTTTTCATTGTTGTGCCGCCTCACTGCCTTCAACAGCTGCACTCTCCAGGCTCCGCTTTCGCGCCTCAGCTGTAGTCTCTTCACTTGCACCCTCTTCCTGCCCATAGTCTCACCGTTGATATTTACTGTAACATCTGTTTCTCTTGGCATTGTCAGGATAAAGTTTACAACTTTGTATGTCTTGGCTGTTTCTTCAACCTCATCTTTACCATACTGCTGTATAAGCTCGTCTTTTTGTCAAAAAGAGCCGCTCGTTTAAATCTACAACTACCTGGTAATCCTCATCTGTAAGAGACATTTTCTCTTTCTTATAGATCTCTCTTGTGACAATAACACACTTAACTTGTAGCTTTCCAGCCTGATTTCTGATACGTGTTTTGAGTTCTCCATCTTACTCATGCCGTAAGCCAAGCATACTGGTCGAGATCGCATACCGTACTGTGTAATCATATTATCGATAGGCTTGTAGATATTGTTATATTCAAAATCAATAGCCTCATCCTTCATTTCAATTTTGAGTCTGCAATTCGGCAACAATCGCATTGTACTGATCGCCCTGACTTTGCTCTTACTTCTTTGTTCCTCAAAGATTTGCCTTTACGGCAGCTTTAAACTCATCTACTGTTTTCTGCTCACCGTTTGTATGCTTAGTTACCCACTCATCTGTAAGAGTTGCGAGAATGAAACCGATATGAATTTATCTTTACGTCAAATACCACTGCGGCTCCGGCTAAATCGGCGTTATTATAATCCTAGGGAATGTGAGATCCAGTTTTCGTCTTCTCCGATGCTGTGACCTGTAAGTCCGCCTCAAATCCTTCGATAAAGCTGTTGCTTCCGATTACTAAATTATAACCTGTTTGCAGATCACTCCGTCAAGCAACTCCGTCCTTTGTTCGGTGTAGTCTATATTTACAGTATCGCCTTCCTGTACAGCTCTGTCTGTTACTTCAACCACGTCAGGATCTTTGCGTTAATTCGGTATTTATCTGTGCTTCCACATCCTGATCAGCACTTGTATCGATATTAGGTATTTCACCGACATGCTTTCCAAGCTCGACGCTGTACCGTAATCACTTGGTCTTTTCACATCTGCATTTGCCCTTTTGATTCTCCCTCTGCTGTCTGTCTGGTCTCAGTAGCATCTGTATACCACATGCACTCATTGTAGCTACAACAACCATTCCTATCAAGCTAACTTTTTAATTTCATAAATAAAACCTCTCACCTTGCACCGGACATTATAAATAAAATGCCTTAAATGCAGAGATATGTATATAAATCTAATTTTGATATCACCTCATATGGTGAATGCATAGATTACGGGAACTCCCAAATCTACTACATCTATATTCATCATTGCGACATACTGAGCAATGGTACCGCCACCACCAACGTCCAGGGCGCCCAATTCTCCCTATCTGCCAATGGCATTGTTTTCTTCCATTATTGATATAACTTTATTCATAAACTCTGCACTTGCATCTGATGAAAGAATCTTTCCTCTTGAACCTGTATACTTTGTAAGTACACAACCTCTGTTCAGATATAGATGAGTTGTTGAGCTCAAACACATCAGGAAAAGTGAGATCCAAATGCGGCATTTACATCTGATGAAAGACATGATGATTTTTCACATACTTCTTTTCACATCAGCACCAGCTCTGTGACAAATACTCAATATAATCATACACAAAGTGGGAATGAAGTCCTGTATTTCTGCTGAACCAATCTCCTCTTTGTCTGCAAGTATTGTAAGTGTTGTATACTTCAGTTCTTTGCTTCAATCTCCGCTATAAGCGCGGGATAAGCACAGACTCTGTCATCATGACCGTATCCTCCTACAGTGAACGATCGAAGACCTATATCTCTTGCCTTTGTTGCGAGAACAAACTCTATCTCCGCTCTTGCAAAATCTCTCTGTGACTACCATACATATTATTTAATATTTCAAAGTGTCTTAAGCTTTACAGCCTCTTTATACATCATCAGTATCATCAAACAGCAATGTTCCAAGGAAAATATTTAATTCCTCCTCCCAGATACCTTCCGACAGTTTTTCTTTGATCTTGTTTGTTTGAAGATGAGGAAGCAGATCACTATATAAAATACCGGATCCTCTTCTTTTTCACCAGTTATCTCAACAAAACTGCCGTCTTTTTCTAAATATAACATCCATGCATTGAAAGCGGTATGGTTGCCCACTGATACTTTCTTATTCCACCATAGTAATGAGTCTTAAATATGATATCTCACTCTTTTCATAGAGCGGATTGGGTCTGAGATCAGTCTTGGAGAATCTATATGTGCTCCGTTAATCCTTAAACCTTCAGTAATGGGCTCACTACCTATTGTAGATGCAAGTATTGCTTTTTCTGTTTACTTTATATACCTTATCCCCGGCTTTATAGCTCTTTTTAGGGTCAAAAACTGTATATCCGTTTGCCTCGAGTAACTTGACAGCTTCTTTTTACCACTTCTCTCTCGGTCTTTGACTTGTCTAAAAATTTCTTATATCCTTCAACAAACTCTGAGCTTTTGAAATTTGCTCAGGAGATTCTTTACTATGAGGATATTCAAATGAAAGTTCTTTTTGCAGAGCTTTTGCTTTACTTTCTGCCATACGAACACTCCTTTAGTCTAATTTAATATCCTTTAATAATCCTGCTAAAGATGTGATGCAACTCCCTTTTCTACATATTTAAAATCCCTTTGAAGGATCCTTCGGCTCCACATTCTCCTCAAGTGCTTTCTTTGAAAGTGAAATCTTTCCATCTTTAATACCTGTTACTTTTAACCTTTATGGTCTCACCCTCTTTGAGTACTGCTGCGAGGTTCTTTTACTCTCTGGTTTGAAATCTGTGATACATGAAGCAATCCTGAGATTCCGTCTCCAAGATCGATGAAAGCGCCGTAATCGCCCGAGTTGAATCAACCTTACCCTCAAGAACATCGCCAACCTTAACGCTGTCAAGCTTAGCCTGTCTCTCCTTCTTGCCTCTTCCTTTCTCCAATTGCTCTGTGGCTGAGAACAAGCTTTTTTCTTAGCCGGCTCCCTGCTGTAATACTACAACCTCAAGGCTCTTACCGAGGTAATCGTCAAGGGTTCTCAACATACTGATGTAGACAGCTGACTTGCAGGGATAAATCTCTTACTTCCTCTAAGAATAGCGATACATCCGCCCTTAACCACTTCTGTAATCTTAACCTTTGAAACTGTCTTCTCAGCTAACATCTGTCAAAAGACATCCCACTTATTTCTGCCTGCGGATCCTCTTTTGTATCCATAGTTTTTATATGACTCTTCAAAGCTCCTTTCTCAAAAGTCCTTCATTGTCTCTTCTGCCATGTTGACCTCCAAAATATTTTTATTTCGTTTTTAACACGACAAGTTTCCTATGCCTTTCTATCATAAAACAATAGATATTATTATATCACACCTTCACTGCATTTTGACTATAGCTCTGTCAAATATTAAAAAGCTCTCGATTGAGCTGTCAGGAGCCTATATATATATTAGATTTTTACTACTATTTGACGATGTTTAGTAAATCTAAATAGATAGTTTACAGTCATTCTCTCAAAAGTATGCCTGTGGATGAGCACAACATGGACATACTGTAGGACATCAGTACCCTCATGGATATATCCACAGTTACGGCACTTCCATCCAAGAGGAGCATCTCCCTTGAGATGTCCATCATTCTTTAAATGCTCAAGAAGCTGAAGATATCTCTTCTCATGACTTGCCTCTACCTTTGCTACAAAGCTCAAACTTCTTTGCAAAGAGCCTCAAATCCTTCTTCTCTTGCTTCTCTTGCCATACTGAGCATACATATCTGTCCACTCAAAGTTCTCTCCTGCTGCCGCATCTACGAGGTTCTCCTCAGGTGTTCCGATACCGTGAAACTCCTTAAACCACATCTTTGCATGCTCTTTCTCCTGCTCTGCTGTCTCAAGGTAAAGAGCTGCCATCTGCTCATATCCTGCCTTCTTAGCTACTGAAGCGTAATATGTATACTTATTTCTAGCCTGTGACTCACCTGCAAATGCATCCATTAAGTTCTTCTCTGTTTTTGTTCACTGCGTACTTTGACATAAAAATTTCCTCCTAATAAATATCAAAATGTACTATATTTGATATGAAATGTCATCTTAAAAGATTCAAAGGCTAAACAGCCTTTTTGAATCCATATAGATCATTTTTGATAGCATTCCTACAATATCCATAAAAAGATAAGTGAATGATTTTCTACCATTCCAATATCATCATGACTGCCTTGATCATTTTAAATCTTTTGCGATATCGGCCGGCAAGTCAATGAGCTTTGAACATAGCCTTGCATGCAAAAATGATAATGTTCATTGGTATTATAATCATATCTTTCGATTCCGTTTTGAGCGAAATCTTGTTTTTATCGTACCAATCTCGGCGAGCAAAGCCGAGATTTCGATAAACAGTACCTAAGCTAATCTTAGGATCATCTTTTCGTAGTGACTGAAAGAGCATATCAGCTGTAGGATGATCGACTCTGAGACTTCAAGTTGTCTAAAATAGCCTCCCTTTGTCTACTGTATTTTAGATCCTTCATGTATATCCCTTTCTAAAAATAAGAATCATTACTGTTTTAAGTATAGCATCTAATATTATATTGTCAGAGAAAAATATCCAAACTTATATATAGTGCATGTATTTTAGACAACCTTCATTTATAAATCCATTTTTCAAAAGGGCTAGCAAATCTTTCAGTAGCTACCATTTGCAAAATAAAAAAGCCTTAAATCAAGACTTCTAAAATACAGAGCGCGAGACAGGGACTCAGAACCCGCGACCCCGACCTTGCAGGTCGTGCTCACCAACTGAGCCACGCGCACAACTATTATATCAATATAATAAATACTTATGAATGTATCTTCAAACTGCCTACCAAATTCCAGGTATTATAAATTTTTCTATCCTTCTTGGTTAAACCCTCGACCTATTAGTAACCATCAACTCAGTACATTACTGTGCCCTACATCTTGGCCCTATCTACCTCGTAGTCTTCAAGGGGTCTTACTGTTTTCACATGAGATATCCCATCTTGAGGGGGCTTCACGCTTAGATGCCTTCAGCGTTTTATCCCGTCCCGACGTAGCTACCCTGCCATGGGTTACTCTCCAACAGGTACACCAGCGGTCAGTCCGTCCCGGTCCTCTCGTACTAGGACGGCTCCTCTCAAATATCTTACGCCCACGCCGGATAGGGACCGAACTGTCTCACGACGTTTCTGAACCCAGCTCGCGTACCGCTTTTAATGGGCGAACAGCCCAACCCGCAGGGACCTGCTACAGCCCCAGGATGCGATGAGCCGACATCGGTGCCAAACCACTCCGTCGATGTGAACTCTTGGGAGTGATAAGCCTGTTATCCCCAGGGTAGCTTTTATCCGTTGAGCGATGGCAATCCCACTTTATGCCACCGGATCACTAAGTCCTACTTTCGTACCTGCTCCACCCGTCGGTGTCGCGGTCAAGCTCCCTTCTGCCTTTGCACTCTTTGAATGGTTTCCGACCATTCTGAGGAACCTTCGAGCGCCTCCGATACTCTTTCGAGGCGACCGCTCAATCAAACTCCCCGTCTGGCATTGTCCCCGGCCGGATAACGGCCTGCGGGTTAAAATCCAGCAATACAGGGGTGGTATCCCAACGGCGACTCTGCATAAACTGGCGTCCATGCTTCTACGTCTCCCACCTATCCTGTACGAGTATTACCGAATCCCAGTACCAAACTGGAGTAAAGCTCCATGGGGTCTTTCCGTCCTGGCGCGGGTAACCAGCATCTTCACTGGTACTTCAATTTCACCGGGTGCATTGTTGAGACAGCGCTCAAATCATTACGCCTTTCGTGCGGGTCGGAACTTACCCGACAAGAATTTCGCTACCTTAGGACCGTTATAGTTACGGCCGCCGTTTACCGAGCTTCAATTCAAAAGCTTCGTTTCCTGACTTCTCCTCTTAACCTTCCGGCACCGGGCAGGCGTCAGCCCATATACTTCACCTTGCGGTTTCGCATAGACCTGTGTTTTTGCTAAACAGTTGCTTGAGCCTTTTTTCTGCGACCACTCTTTTAAAGTGGCACCCCTTCTCCCGAGTTACAGGGGTCATTTTGCCGAGTTCATAACAATGCTTCTCCCGCCGGCCTTAGGATTCTCTCCTCATCTACCTGTGTCGGTTTTGCGGTACGGGTACATATAACACAATAGCGGCTTTTTCTTGACGGCTCCCTAACCGACTTCCCTACTAATTTTCGGTACGCATCACGCATTTCCCCTTTGTATGGTGGTTTTCCTCCCATACAGGTACTTCACTTGCCCCGGTTTTTTTGTCCTCCCGGGTTCGGTTTTAGTCTCCGTGTCCCCACAGTTCTGATTATATGTAGTACAGGAATCTGTACCTGTTATCCATCGACTACGTCTTTCGACCTTGCCTTAGGCCCCGACTTACCCTGAGTAGATCAGCTTTACTCAGGAAACCTTAGATATTCGGCCAGAGGATTCTCACCTCTTTCTCGCTACTCATTCCGGCATTCTCTCTTCTTATTACTCCACCATTCCTTCGGTATGGCTTCTACGCTTCTAAGAATGCTCCTCTACCAATGTATTACTACATTCCCAGGCTTCAGTGTTGTGTTTTAGCCCCGGACATTTTTCGGCGCAGGACCTCTCGACTAGTGAGCTGTTACGCACTCTTTTAATGTATGGCTGCTTCTAAGCCAACATCCTAGCTGTCTTCGAAAATCCACATCCTTTTCCACTTAACACACACTTTGGGACCTTAGCCGTAGGTCTGGGCTCTTTCCCTTTTGACTACCCAACTTATCTCGTGTAGTCTGACTCCCGTCAATCATCTAGCCGGCATTCGGAGTTTGATATCTCTTGGTGAGGCTTTGACGCCCCCGCAAAAAAATTCAGTGCTCTACCTCCGGTAGAACTAATAACGAGCTAGTCCTAAAAACTATTTCGAGGAGAACCAGCTATCTCCGGGTTCGATTGGAATTTCTCCCCTATCACACCTCATCGCCACCCTTTTTCAACGGATGTGCGTTCGGTCCTCCATTCACTTTTACGCGAACTTCAACCTGGACATGGATAGATCACCCGGTTTCGGGTCTACACATACTGACTAATCGCCCTATTAAGACTTGGTTTCCCTTCGGCTCCGTATCTTTTAATACCTAACCTCGCCTGTACATGTAACTCGCCGGACCGTTCTACAAAAAGTACGCGGTTCACCTTTCGGTGTTCCACAGTTTTGTAAACATAGGGTTTCAGGTTCTTTTTCACTCCCCTCCCGGGGTTCTTTTCACCTTTCCTTCACAGTACTATACGCTATCGGTCACTGACTAGTATTTAGCCTTGGGGGTGGTCCCCCTGCTTCCCCTAAGGTTTCTCGTGTCTCGTGGTACTCCGGATACTGCTGGATTCAATATATTTTTCCCTTACACGGCTCTCACGCTCTTTGGCCCTTTTTCCAAAACAGTTCCAGGTAATATATCTTACTCGTATTGCAGTCCTCTACCCGCAGTACGCACCACGGTTTTGAGGCTCTTACGATTTCGCTCGCCGCTACTTTCGCAATCACTGTTGTTTTCTTTTCCTCCGGCTGCTTAGATGTTTCAGTTCACCGGGTTCCCCTCTGTACGTTATGTATTGGCGTACAGATGCGGGATTCTTCCAAGTGGGTTTCCCCATTCAGACATCTGCGGATCACTGAATATGTGCTTCTCCCCGCAGCTTTTTCGCAGCTTGTCACGTCTTTCTTCGGCTGTCGGTGCCTGAGCATCCACCCTACGCTCTTTATGTTTAACCTCTTAAATCATTTAGATTTAGTGTTTTATGTATGACACTAGCGTGTATCATACACTATGTTTAAAAATTTATTTTTGTTATTTAAAAATACTAATCACTATTTATGTAATTAGTACCTCGGATGTCTAATTATAAAAATATTTATATAATTTCTCGTTTGGTATGCAGTTTTCAAGGTACATCATGCAGAGAACTTCTCTGCAAATGAGACTTAAAGATTCGAACTTCAACATCTTTCATCCTTTCAAAGGAATATCTGATGTAGTCTCTCTTATGGTAACACCATTGCTTCGCTTTCGCTACGCAAGGTGTGCTTGTTTTCCTAAATTCAGACTTCACTTCGCTCGTTTTCATCAAGTGAAACAATGCATGGGCTTAAAGTGGACTCGAACCACCGACCTCACGCTTATCAGGCGTGCGCTCTAACCAGCTGAGCTATAAGCCCCTTATTATTAAGTTAAAAATGCAGCAGCATCCACCTACTCTCCCATACCGTCTCCAGTATAGTACCATCGGCCGACCGGGTCTTAACCATCGTGTTCGGAATGGGAACGAGTGTGTCCCCAGGCGCATCGACACCGCTAAGTTTTAGCAGTACCAATCTAATTTAGTACTAAACAGTACTCACAGCCCTACTTTTTCCTTAGAAAGGAGGTGATCAGCCACACCTTCGATACGGCTACCTTGTTACGACTTCACCCCAGTTATCCTCCCTGCCTTCGGCAGCTCCTTCCCTTTACAGTTGGGTCACTGACTTCGGGCATTGATGACTCCCATGGTGTGACGGGCGGTGTGTACAAGACCCGGGGAACGTATTCACCGCAGCATTCTGATCTGCGATTACTAGCGATTCCAGCTTCATATGGTCGAGTTGCAGACTACAATCCGAACTGAGACGTTATTTTTGTGATTTGCTTGGCCTCGCGGCTTTGCTTCACTTTGTTTACGCCATTGTAGCACGTGTGTAGCCCAAATCATAAGGGGCATGATGATTTGACGTCATCCCCACCTTCCTCCGGATTATCTCCGGCTGTCTCGTCAGAGTGCCCATCTTACTGCTGGCTACTGACGACAAGGGTTGCGCTCGTTGCGGGACTTAACCCAACATCTCACGACGAGCTGACGACAACCATCACCACCTGTATCCCTTGTCCCGAAGGACTAGCTCTCATTACAAAAGCTATTCAAGAGTATGTCAAGATTTGGTAAGGTTCTTCGCGTTGCTTCGAATTAAACCACATGCTCCACCGCTTGTGCGGGTCCCCGTCAATTCCTTTGAGTTTCATTCTTGCGAACGTACTCCCCAGGTGGAATACTTAATGCGTTTGCTTGCGGCACCGAAGAGTTTACCTCCCCGACACCAAGTATTCATCGTTTACTGCGTGGACTACCAGGGTATCTAATCCTGTTTGCTCCCCACGCCTTCGAGCCTCAACGTCAGTTGTCGTCCAGTAAGCCGCCTTCGCCTCCGGTGTTCCTCCTAATATCTACGCATTTCACCGCTACACTAGAATTCGCTTACCCTCCGACACTCAAGCCAAACAGTTTCCAAAAGCAATTCATGGGTTGAGCCCATGCCTTTCACTTCAGACTTGCTTCGCCGTCTGCGCTCCCTTTACACCCAGTAAATCCGGATAACGCTTGCCCCCTACGTATTACCGCGGCTGCTGGCACGTAGTTAGCCAGGGCTTCTAGATCAGGTACCGTCATTTTCTTCCCTGCTGATGAGGCTTTACATGCCGAAATACTTCTTCACTCACGCGGCGTCGCTGGATCAGGGGTTTCCCCATTGTCAATATTCCCCACTGCTGCCTCCCGTAGGGAGTTTGGGCCGTGTCTCAGTCCCAATGTGGCCGTTCACCCTCTCAGGCCGGCTACCGATCGTCGCCTTGGTGAGCCTCTACCTCACCAACTAGCTAATCGGACGCGGATCCATCTTATACCTATAAATATTTTACCCCTGCACCATGCGGTGCTGTGGTCTTATGCGGTCTTAGCGGAAATTTCTCTCCGTTATCCCCCTGTATAAGGCAGGTTATCCACGCGTTACTCACCCGTCCGCCACTAAGTCTACCTAAAATTCCATCCGAAAACTTCCTTTTAGCAGCTTCGTTCGACTTGCATGTGTTAAGCACGCCGCCAGCGTTCATCCTGAGCCAGGATCAAACTCTCATATAAAAGTTTAATCTAGCCTTCTCGCTAGCTTGCATCTGTTTTCACAGATCTACTGTTTTTTAAAGGTTTTAAATTCTGTTCGAATCTAAACGTTGTTTTTCTGAAACTTCATTGATTATTGAAATAACCAAGAATTTTTTCAGGGTTGTGTGTACTGTTTAATCTTAAATTATCAAGGTTCGTTTGCTTTGCTGTTTGAAACAGCTTAGCTATTATATCAAGCTCATTTCATCTTGTCAACAACTTTTTTTAAGTTATTTTGAAAAGGTTTTTCTCGAACTTTCTTTGCTCTTTTTGAGCAACTTTGATATAATATCAAACTTTCTAAATCATGTCAATAGTATTTTCTATTGTTTTTAGAAATATTTGATTTTGTTTTTCTGTCTTTTTAGGACAGTGGTGTCATTCTACACCTTACACACTGTCCTGTCAACCTTTGTTTTATGTTTTTAAATTTTTATAATCCATATGAGTAAAGTCCCAGTATACCACAAATAAAAATGTCCCTTATGGTAGAATACTATTTTGTATATTCTAACACTAGGGAGGACTGACTTATCAGAAAGGTTATTTTATCAATGGATGAACAAAAGAAAGTACGAGGTTATTAAGGGTCTGGTAGATCGCTTCGATACAGCTAATAAGGATAGAGCTGCTCTTATCCTAGGATGCACCAAGAGGCATATAAACCGTATGATACAAGGTTATATTAAAGATGGTAAAGCATTCTTTATTCATGGTAACAGAGGTAAGAAGCCGGCTACCACCATCCCCACTGATATCAGAAGTCAGGTTCTTGATACATACAGAACTAAATACTACGAGGCTAACTTTGAACACTATACAGAGCTTCTAAAAAGCATGAGGGTATAAGCATCTCTTCTTCCTCTGTAATAGGTATTTTGGGTCTGAATACATTCTATCTCCAAAGGCTACAAAAGCTAAACGTAAACGCATTGGCGAGTTCTAGAACCAAGAAGAGCTGCAACATCAAAAAAGGAATTATCACAGATACAGGCTAACTTAGTAGCAGTTGAAGATGCTCACAGTCGTCGTCCAAGATGTGCTTATTTCGGTGAATTGCTTCAGATGGATGCAACCCCTTATGAATGGAGTGCCGGGACAGATGTGGCATCTACATTTAGCTATGATGATGCCTCAGGTGCTGTTACTGGCGCATGGTTTTGATACTCAGGAGACCTTAACGGCTACTACCATGTGTTTGAACAGATTCTTACCGATTACGGTATTCCCTATAAGTTTCTTACCGATAAACGTACTGTATTTGCTACAAGAAAAAGGTGCCTTATCTGACGACAATGACACCCTATACACAGTTCGCTTACGCTGCCAAAGCAACTTGGTACTGGAACTGAATCAAGCAGCGTACCACAGGGCTAGAGGACGCATAGAACGATTGAATCAGACCTTACAGTCACGCACGCCTGTGAGTTTAGACTCGCGGGCGTAACCGGCTATCAATAATGCAATGATTCCTTCACTCCTACATAAAAGAATTCAATGGAAGTTCTCACTTCCACTTCATGGTATCAAATCTGTCTTTGAAACGCAACCGTCTAAAGAAAAAATAAATCTTACTTTAGCAGTTTTGACTGAGAGAACTGTTGATGCCGGACATGCGATTCAATTTGAAGAAAGTTTTATAAGATGATAGATCGTAAGGGTGCAAATCCATTATCGAAAAGGTACAAAGAGTTATGCTTATCAAGGCATTTTGATAGGGTCTATGTTTGCGTACGTAAATGACAAGGATATTTATGCACTGGAAGAAATACCGGCTCATGAACACAAATCTAAGGACTTGGACACTGACTACAAACAACCTAAACCTAGAAAGCCTTATATTCCTCCAATGAACCATCCTTGGAGATTAGAGGCCTTTAATAAATTTGCACATTCACAGCCACACAGAATTGAAGACGACTTAAAAAGCGCATGATAAAAGCCCCTTTGTGGGGACTTATAAATTAGTATTTTACGGGACATAATCATTTATGCTTGACACCTTTGTTTTATGTTTTTAATAATTTTCTATATTAAAAGATGCTACAAACTCTTCTACCTTTTTCATATCTATAGTAGGCTCAAATCTTGCTACTACTTTGACCTTCTCTATCAATAACAAACTTTGTAAAGATTCCATTTAATATCAGGGATTATTCTTGTAGTTCTTATCTATAATCTTTAACATTTCAGCAGCCATGCCCAAAGGCCTTTTATTCCACTTCCAAAAACTCTCAAATCCTTTCTCACTCTTTAAATATCTGAAAAGTTCTATTTCATTTTTCACCGTTTACATCCGACTTTTTTCATTTGTGGAAATTTTTGTATTATAGTTTAATGTGCAAAACTCATGTATCTCTTCATCTGTCATCGGTGTCTGATCGCGAAATTGATTACAGGGTACATCAATTATTTCAAAAACCTTTCTCATTGTACCTTTTCATACATCTCTTCAAGCGATTTATATTGTGGTGTAAAAGCCACAACCTGTAGCAGTGTTACTACCAACACAACCTTCCTTCTAAAAATCACTCGCTAGAACTATGCTTCCGTCAGCCGCTTCTACTCTTAAATCATAAAAATTCATATAAAATCTTATACCCTCAGTGACCACTCTCTGCAGTCAATGGTTCTTGTTATAAAGTCTTCATAAAAATCAGGCTCATGGCAAATCAGCAGTATACTTCCCTTATATGCCTTCAGCGCTCTTTTCAATTCGTCCTTTGCATCCACATCCAAATGATTTGTCGGCTCATCCAAAAAGAATATTTGTAGGCCTGTTAATAAGCTTACAAAGTCTCACCTTTGCCTGCTCTCCACCGGAGAGTACTCTGAAAAGACTCTCTATATGTTTTGTAGTGAGGCCGCATTTTGCCAGCGCAGATCTTACCTCGTACTGACTGTATCCCGGAAATTCACTCCACAATTCCTCAATGCAGGTATTTTTTGACTTATTGTCGCTTTCTTGCTCAAAATACCCTATCTCAAGATAGTCTCCCAGAACAGTTTTTCCTGACAATGCCGGTGTAAGACCAAGTATACTCTTTAAAAGAGTTGACTTTCCTATACCGTTTGCACCGAACATTGCTATCTTTTCTCCTCTTTCCATTCTTACATTTATAGGTTTTGAAAGTGGTGAGTCATAACCTATTACAAGATCTGTAGTTTCAAAAATAGTCTTACCCGGTGTTCTGGCCTCTTTAAAATTAAACTCAGGCTTCGGCTTTTTCCGCCGCAAGTTCTATGATATCCATCTTATCCAGCTTCTTTTGTCTGCTCATTGCCATATTTCTTGTAGCAACCCTCGCCTTATTTCTAGCAACAAAATCGGCAAGTTCTTCTCTTTCCTTCTGCTGACGATTATATGCCGCCTCCAGCTGTTTTTTCTTTACCTCATGTACCTCAAAGGAATTTATTATAATCTCCTACATATCTGTTGAGTTCCTGATTTTCCATATGATATATGATATTTACCACAGAATTAAGGAAAAGGTATATCATGCGAAATAAGTACAAATGCATTCTCATAATCCCGCAAAATATCTTTTCAGCCACTCAATATGTTCAACATCCAAATAGTTTGTAGGCTCATCTAAAAGTAAAAATATCGGTTTTTGTAGAGAAGCTTTGCCAAAAGGATTTTTGTTCTTTGTCCGCCGCTAAGTTCCGTTACATCTCTTTCAAGTCCGATATCTGTAAGCCCCAGCGCATTTGCCACATCTTCGACCTTAGCATCAATAGTATAGAAATCATGTGCCATCAAAAGTTCCTGAATAGTACCAAGCTCTTCCATAAGCTCATCCATCGCGCTTTCATCAGCTGTAGTAAGCAAGTCACAGATTTCATTCATTCTTTTTTCCATATCAAAAAGATGATCATAGGCTCCCTTTAATGCATCTCTTATACTGGTTCCCTCTTCAAGTACCGAGTGCTGATCCAGATATCCTATCTGTACATTTTTGCCCACTCTATCTTGCCCTCATCAGGCATCAGTTTTCCTGTAACTACACTCGCATGAATGTAGACTTACCCTCTCCGTTGGCACCAACAAGTCCTATATGCTCACCTTTTAGCATTCTGAAGGAAACATTGTCAAAAATAGCTCTATCACCAAAACCGTGGCTCAAATTTTCCACATTCAAAATACTCATTCTACATCTTTTCCTTTTGCTTTTAATATTTTTCTATACTCTTTCTTGCAATCATCATCTGATGTCCGCATCCTACACATTTCAGCCTCAAATCTTGTCCAATCCTAAGCACTTCCCACTCATAAGAACCGCATGGATGCGGCTTTTTCAATGTAAGTATATCTCCTACATCCTATTTGTATCATTTTATTCAACTCTCTCACTAAAACCAGTAAGGCTTTTTCAAATTTCACTCCGTACCAATGACTCTCATCATCAATTGTCTTTCTTATAGCCTCAGAAACAAATTCACGCTGCAATCTTTGCAGCCTCTCTAAAGCTCTTCCATGCATCAATCCTCCTGTAAATGCCGCAGCATAGCAATCACCTGTACCATGCGCATCTTTTTTATTCTTTCAGTGTAGAAATATCTCATGTTTTTCAGTATCACTTTCAAACACAGCTATTCCAAGCTTACCTTCAATATTTCTGATACCTTTTAATATTATATTCTTGCTATCCAAGATCCCTAAGTTTATATATAATACTCATAATATATTCACCGCTTTGATTATCAAGTAATATCTCACTGTCTGTAAGTAAAGCGGCTTCAGTCATATTCGGAAGTACAATATCACTTGTACCTACAAGATTTCTCATTTCTTTTACAAAATCTTCATCAAATCCCTGTATACAATTTTCCATTGTCAGCCATAGCGGGATCGACTATCCTAATTCCGTCTTCTTTTTAAAAGATTGTTAAACAAATCAATTACAATCTCAATCTGTCTCTTACTTCCGAGATAACCCGTATATATTGCGTCAAAGTTTATGCCTTCTTTTTTCCAATGCTCCATAATCTTAGGCAAATCCTCTGTCAAATCTCTGAAAAAGTAAATCCGCTAAAACCGCCTGTATGGGTGGAAAGTATAGCAGACAGCATTATAGCCGTCTCAACTCCAAGCTGAAAAGTATCGGTAATGCCACTGTTGTGGAGCACTGTCCGAAACATGAAATATCCTGTACTGTTAGCACTTTTTATTCATAAACCCACCTCAACAAATATATTTTTATTTACTGAATTTTTCTATTTCTTCAAGCACAATTTCAATTAACTTCTGCTTTTCTTCAGGCTTTAATCTGTAAACCGTCTCTTTATCTCTCAGTTTTTATTACTTCTTCAATGCTTGGACGCTCCTCATCCTCATCATATACATCAGGGTCTGAAAGATTTTGCAATACCTTCACAAAATCAAAAGTTCAAAATGATAACTTTTTGTCTTTTTATTGTCGGAAAAGGTTTCATTGAGCCTGTCCTGTTCCTGAGTTCTTTTGCTCTTCGCCGAAAGGATAGAGTTTTTATAATATCTATCCATCTTCTTCTTTTCTGCTTTGCCGTTTCAAAACTCAGACAATCTGCTATTCCCATGTTTTTACCTTGAGTACTTTTCTTCTATTTCACTGGTAATATCAATTCTGTTTTGATGTCTGCCGACCTTCAAACTCAGTCTCAAAGAAATTGTCAACAATCATCTTAGCCATTTCAGAGCCGACCACTCTCGCACCGAATGCAATAATCTGAGCATTAGTTGAAGCGCCGCCATCTTTGCGGAATAAGGCTCTGAACAAACTACCGCTCTGATTCCCGGTACCTTGTTTGCAGCCAATGATATTCCGATACCTGTACCGCAAATAAGTACTCCCTTGTCCACTTCTCCCGAAACTATAGCTTCTGACAACATCTCTTCCGGGTACAGGATAGTCACATCTCTCCCCGCCTTTGCTCCAAAATCCACAACTTCAAAGCACGCCGCTGTCAAATGCTCTGTAATAATATCCTTCAACTCAACTGCCGTATGATCATTTCCTATTCCGATTCTCATATTTCCTCCTTATATTTACAAGAGTTCCTTTATAAACATCTCTTTTTGTATTCCCCTATCTTTTGCCACTGCCTTCATCGCATCTTTTTGTCCATGCCCTCGGCTATATATTTTCATAATGCTCTCTGATACTGATTTCTTCAAAGGACTTTTGTCTCTCTTCCTCTTCTCCAAAAAGGCTCTTTCCCTCTATCACCAGTACATATTCGCCTCTGATTGCAATCCTTTTCAGACTCATAATCAGCTATTATATCCGCCAATTTTTCCTCTTAAAAACCTCTTCATGCAATTTTGTAATTTCTCTTACTATGGCAATATTTCTATCCCCATATACTCAAGAGTTCCTTTAAGGTCTTTTAACAATCTATGTGTGCTTCATATAAAAATAAGAGTTCGGCTTTCCTGTGAAAGTTCAGTCAGTATTTCCTTTTTCTCATTCTTATCCATGAGCAAAAATCCTTCAAAAGGCAAGACCTTCTTGAACTTATACCGCTTATTGCAAGTGCAGATACTACCGCACTGGCTCCCGGAACAACGGTAACCTCCAGTCCCTCTTTATATGCGATATCTACCAGCTCATAACCCTGGGTCTGATATTGCGAGGCATTCCTGCATCTGAAACAAAAGCAATATTATTACCTTCTTTTACTTTTTCACAAAGCTCATATGCCTTATCTATTTTATTATATTCATGGTATGAGGTCAAATGTCCTTTTTGATTTTCAAAAATGATTCAAAAGCCTTATAGTGTTTCTTGTATCTTCAGAGCAATTATATCTGCATTTTTCAATGTTTCTATCGCCCTCATACTGATATCGGAAAGATTTCCTATAGGTGTAGCCACCAGATATATTTTACACCGCCATATATTTTCAACACCTCATCACGTATATATATTTTTATCCTTATAAACTGCCAGGGCAGCTCCACATCCAGCCATACACCCGAGGCCCTTTACCCCTCTATTAAAACAAGATTTGCCTTACTTTCCATATGTGGGATGTACAAATCTTATTTTCTTGGAGTTCTATTCTGTTTTTCTTTAGTGCGGCAAATATTTCGGAAAGCACTGCTTGGCCTGTGTATCATAAAAACTTACCGTTTTCTTTTTAATAACTTACCTGCAATCTCCACCACTTTATCAAGATCTGTAGAAGCTCATGCCTTGCAATAGCAAGCGAGTAAATCGATTTTTATAGCTGTTGTATCCTTCATATATGGCGGATTCACTGACGGTATCCACACTTCCCCTGTTTTATATATTTTTAGCGCATTAGCAATATCATCATTTATTATATCAATTTTTCTTCCAAGCTATTATACTTTACACTCCTGTTTGCCATTTCGGCAATATCTTCCTGTATTTCAATACCTGTTATTTTTTTTGCCTGAGTTTTCGCACTCAAAAGCACCGGTACAATGCCGCTTCCTGTACAAAGGTCCACAGCATGACCGCCTCTTTTTACTTTAATAAAATTTGCCAAAAAGTACCGCATCTATACCGAAGCAAAAACTTAGCGGATTTTGTATGAAGAGATTCTCACATTGCAAATCATCAATCTCTCCCAATTCTTCCTGATCAATTCATCTTTCATGATTTTAAGCTTGTATCCTTATCTCTTTTAAAGATACTCTTCAATTTCCTTTGCATCCTCTGATTTTGTAACAAGCACCTTTACAGTCTGCCGTAATACGCTGGTTGTAACTATTACACCTGTCTCACCTGCAGGTGTTAACACTGTAACACCTTCTCTTGGCATTTTTTTATTTAAATACTCATATGTATCGGATTCGTTTTCAAACAACATCAATCTTCCACATACACCGCTGATTTTTGCAGGATTCAAAGACAGAGCTTTGTTCCTTTGCCATCTTTTATTGACACAGGTACAAAGTCGGACAAATAACTGTGACAGCAAAAAGCGCTCTTCCACATGAACCCATGCCTGCCCACCATCTTGGTTTCATCTCTTACTCCTACCTGTCTGAGCTCTATTCTTACCTGAAAATAGATGCAAGTATCTTTACCAGCTCTCTAAAGTCAACTCTGCACTCTGCAGTAAAATAAAAATAAAAACCTTTGCATTATCAAATGTATACTCTGCAGAAATCAGTTTCATAGGCAAATTAAGTTCAATAATCTTTGACTTGCAAATATCAAAAGGCCTCTTTTTCCTTCTTGCAGTTTTCCTCATAGATACAAATATCCTCAGAACTTGCCTTTCTTATTATCTTTTTGAGAGGTTTATCATAAGTCTGCTGAGTTCTCTGGCACCCAATATGACTCTTCCGCATTCAATGCCTCTATCAGTCTCACTATTACTCTCTCATTAACATCTATATCAATATCATCAGGATCGTAGTAGCAGATGTTACCTACATCTCTAAACCTAACGCCTATTACTCTCATCTTTTCTCTCCTATTTTCTAAGGCCAATAAAAAGCAATTCCATCACCGTATCTCCGCTTACATTGAGTTTAGCCTAGTCTCCGTTTCATCTATTAAATCTATTATACTGTTAATCTTTTTAAGCGTATATTCTCTGGAAAAGCCTTAGTATAATGCTTTCCTCCCTTATAAATACAAAGGTTATCTATCTTTTGTAGCTTTAAGATACATATATCTCTATACCAGAGTCTTAGAAAATTTATAAAATCCTTAAATCCTCCGGTTCTTTCAATTCTTCTATAAATAAAAAGTATATCATTTATAGATGCTTCTAAATCTTTTTCAAAAACTCTACATTTTTTGATTATACATACCGGCAAAATCCTCAGATTCAGCCATTGCTTTTGGCAATCCCCGGTGCACCGTTTGAATACGAGAGCTACCACCGTAGCCAAATCTTCACTTGTACCTTTTTCAACAAGCCATCTCTTTATTCTGTCATTACTTTCACCGCACTCAACAAAAGCTTTATACATCTACTCCTTATCGTTTCAAGTAGTAGCTCATATTTCTTACCAAAAGTAAGATAACTACATACTCTGGCGGTTCTTCTATAGTCTTTAACAGTGCATTCTGCGCTCCCACAGTCATCTTATCCGCATCGTCTATTATATATATCTTTACTTTTCCATGATATGGTCTGATTGAAACATCATTCACTATATTTTTCTCGAATCCTGTCGATTCCGATACTTTCTTTGCCTTCGGCATCCATATAAAAATCCGGATATGCATCCGCCAAAAACTGCCTGCACGCAGGACACTCTCCACATCCTGTATTCTTCTCACATATAAGTTCCATAGCAAACTCTCTTGCAATTTTAGACTTTCCTATTCCCTTGTCTCCTGCAAGGATATATGCATGTGATATCGACCGTTTTATTATTGACTCCTTAGATGATGCCTTATCTTTTCATTTCAAGAATAAAAATCACTCATCCTGTATCTTTATTCCATATCTTTTTATTTTCCAGTATGCACTTATTTAAATCTTCATTGACATATTTTTGTAATTCCGGCGTTTTCAAGTCTCATAGGGTGAAATCCTCCTCATCCGCCAAAAATCTTCTGCAAAGTTCGGCATACTGTGGCTCTGATTGCACCATCTCTCTGTTTATAGCTCTCTGCAGTCTGATGCCGTCACTGAGTTCTATAAATATTGGGTACGACATTTTTCCGCACCATAGTACTCTTTTTATATATAAGAATCCAGAGTTCCTATTATAAGATAATTTTTACTTTCAAGATGCAATGATCAGTCATCAATAGTTGCATATATCCACGGACCTTTAACCGTATTATAAGTCCTCATCTCTATAAGCTTACCCTGTTTTCTATATTCTTCTATAACGGATTCATCTACAAAATGGTAATCAACACCATTTTCTTCCCCATCCCTTATAGGTCTTGTGGTATATGTTATAAGTCTCTTTTGTTCTCAGGCACTCCTTATACAATCTTTTAGAAAGATAGTATCTTTCCTGAAGCTTACTCTTTGCCCATTACATAATAAATTTTTCCCATTTTACTTATGGGTCCAGTCCATAGACCCTTTTTCCTTTTTTAATATATTCTTGCAACAACTCAAAACCGGCTCGATCTATTATATCCCCCTTCTTTATAACCGGTACACCGGGCGGATATATATATGTTTTTCGCAATCTTATTTAGATACTTTTCATCAAGATTTGATGGAACTCATGTTCTATATAAACGAAAATTTTTATCAATATCAATTAAGGCCTTATACAGCCTGTCAAAATCATCTCTCACTGTCACAAACCGTACTGTAAGCAAGCATCAAATCCGGTCTGCTCATCTCAGTTTCAATATTGGCAAGTTCTCTGAGTATATTTGCCAATGCAAATCACGTCATATTATCGAGTAAATTACAGTTTTGTAAAAGTCATATCCGAGTCCTGTATTTTCCTCCCATAAATGAATACTTTTACAGCGAAACTTTTTCTCTGAAAGCTTTCAGACTCTTTAAATACTGAGATACATATGCATAACTTTCTCATATACGTATACAGGCATCAATACCTGACATAAAAACATATGAAGCGAGCTGGTTTCAAATATATGGAGTGACTCTTTCAAGCATTTTTTCATCAATCAGCTTTGACTTTAAATGACAAAGTGCCGTTTGAGTAAGCGAAGGCAAGTTTTATGCAGACTTTGTACCCATATCCGCTCCCAAATCTCAATGCCGATGAAGGAAACTCCATATCATAAGACATTGTCAAATCGACATATTTTTCTGTTGTTTTTCTATATAAGTAAAGAGTGGGCACCATGTGCTTCATCCACTATAACCGGGGATATTATACTCATGCAAAGTTTTGCAATCACTTGTATATCGGATACAACTCCCTCATATGTAGGTGAAGTAAAGCAGCGCTGCCACTATGTTTTTCTTATTTGCTTCTAAAAGCGCTCACACTCTTTGCATCACATTCTTTTGCAATGCCTAAATTATTATACCCTATATTTCACATATATTGGTATCAAATCTAACAATTCAGATAGCATTATATACACTAAAGTGTGCATTATCCGCTCACTATACTATATGATTTTTATTTTTATAATCACCTGTACAGGCACTGCTCTTATACTTCGCAAGTATACCACAGCTTGAACCATTTTATTAGTAGTATGTTTTTATTAGTTTTATATATATTTTTGTAAACTCATAGAGTCTTTTATAATACCTGTAGCATCATGTAAATTATCAGTGCCCTCTACTCTAAAGTCAGGTCCATATCATAGATACTGTCATCATCTCTTCTATTTCTTTCACTCTTCTTTTTATGCCCCGGCATATGCATGAGCAATATACCGAGCTGATATATTCTTTTAATTTATAGTGCTAAAAATTTCCTTTTATTCATTATCTGCATCTTTTCTTGTACGTAGTTTTTCCAAGCCTTCAAAGGCTAAAAGTACAGCTGCTACTATACATAATGTCTATCACTATAGCCGCAATCTGCCATCCCATCATACCTAAGTTCAGGTTTTCAGGTGCATATGCTCTACTGTTGACAGTTGTATACAATATATTATGTGATGCTTTTTCTGAGTGCAATCACCGCTGTAGCGCTCTTATCCTTTACATAATTATAACCTGTCAATTGCCGTGCCTAGGGCAGAAATCATTACCGTTTCATATATCTGTCGGCATTCATATAACCATATCCGCCTGCGCCGAAATAATCGGTAAGGCACCATACCTCTAAAAGCCCCACTCATCTCTTAGAATCTTATTGAGAACTTCATTTGATGCGGCTGCGGTGTTATTCCGTAGTGGTTGAATGAACTCATAACAGCTTTTCGCTTTTTCCGTCTTTTTACACATATTTTCAAAAGGACGAAGATATATCTCTCTTACGGTCTGCTCATCCGCCCAAGTCATGAGCTGATAGTTTCTGTTGGTCTCCTGATCGTTTAGAGCAAAATGCTTAACATATGCATATACTCCATGTTCTTTCGGCTCCCTTTACCGCTCTGAAGCAATCTTTCCTGCAAGCAAAGGATGTTCCGAGAAATACTCAAAGTTTCTTCCTGCGAAATGCACTATGTGTATTCATAGCCGGTGCATACCAGCCTGAAACTTCCATCTCATCCGCCATCTTTCCGATGCTGTCTCCGAAATGATATGCACGGTCTGTATTGAAAGGTGTGTGCAAACTATTGTTGCAGGGAAGTCCTATTGAACCCTTCTTTTGTAAGGTATTGTTTATTGAAGAAGGTCCGTCACAGTCAACTGTCTGCACTTTACCTATTTTTCCTATTGTTGTGGTCTGATATCCTCCCAAAGCTACTGAGTTTTGACATATCATCAAAAGCTCAGATTGTCAGAAGACTCATCCCATGCCTCATCATCATAGTCAAGTCCCTCGAAAGTATCTGCATAGTTTTATTTTTATTATTTGCATTTGTCTTTCGGCATCTCATCTGATTCAATATCAATTTTGCCGTCATAATGACTGTTATTTAAGAAATTCAGCCTTTTTATCTGCCGGAAGCTACAAAATTTTGTAGGTGCCTTTAGTTGCTTCCTCAAGATCTGCAAATCTATCCTTTCTTGAAGAACTGTAAAATCGCCTCTCATATCGTCAAGCTACTTGTGCTGCAACAGATCATCACTCCTTCTCTTATTTGTATCACCGTAAACTATATCATCTTCAGAGGAATGTTCTTGTATCAAGTATATTATGAGAATCTTCCTGTAAGCTGATTTCATACACACCCTTTTCAAGCACATAAGCCTTTTTGATCATCAAATGATGACATATCTTCAACCGCAAAAAGTAATCTTTACAGTCTCACTTTCACCGGTTGTAAAAGCTTTGTTTTGGCAAAGCCTACAAGATTTGTACTCGCCTTTTTCAATACCTCGTTTTGTATAGGAGGATTAAAATATAACTGTACAACATCTTTTTCCTGCAACATTTCCGTGTTTGTCACCAAGACATCGATACTTATCTTACCGTTATTTGCAACTATCTCTCTCCCATTTCCTTTGTGAAGTTGGTATAAGAAAGTCCGTAACCGAACGGATACTGTACATATCCGGCATAATTTATAGCACCTTCTTTAGCTGCAGTCTCATAGAATCTGTATCCTACATAAATACCCTTCAGCATAGTTTACAAAAGCTCGTTTGTATGATACTCCTCTGTCCTCTACGGCAAAGCTCATCCATGTTTTGTATAACGAAATCTCCGAGTTATTATAGCTGGTGTTGTTTTTAAGTCATATACAAACGATATCGCTTGTCTTGCCTGGAAAGGATTTTACCTCTCCGTCAAGAATCTTGCCAAAGGGCATTAAATCCCGTCTGTCCTGCTCCCGGCACCAAACCACACTTGTTATATTCTCATATTCATTTACAAAAACCAAGTTCCATAGATTTGAAGCATTTATGATTACAACAATGTTTTTAAACTTTCTTATTTACCGCATCAAGCATTGCTGTTTCTCTGTTTGAAAGCTCCAAATAGCTCTTATCGAGCATCCAGGTCGTCCTTTTGATCGCTGTATCTGATACCCTTTGATCGAAAGTACCTCCATCACAAATGTATCTTCAACACTCTGGATCAAGGCTTCTCGCAAATCTGCGCCCTCACCGCCCCGATCTTTCAATAATAACTACAGCTTTTATCGGAATAATTTCTTGCATTATCAAAAAATATTTGCCTCGTTATATTGTTCAATTGAAGGCTCAGGTATAGTCCAAATCCTGTCCCCACATCTCCTACTGTAGGCCTGTCTGCCTGAAATCTGTATAAAACTTGCAAGTTCCTCATTTTACCTCAAATCCGGCATTCTGTAATCCTTCAATAAGTGATACCGTAGGAATGAATCGTTAGTCCTCCTGAACCTGTACCTCATATAAAGATTCGTTGACGACCACCCGAGAGATTGAGTTTTGAACCCTTTTGAAGCGGAAGTGTTGAGTCATTCTTTAAAAAGTACAATACCTCACTTGAAATTTCCTCACCCTAATGACTTTGCTTCATTTAAAAGACTGTTCAGTTATAACTCCCCTTCCTGTAGAAAGTGTTGTCATAGTCTTTAAGGACCGTTTGATCATAAGATTGATGCTTAAAAAGTGTTCCCCAGTCCGAAAAACAAGCCGTGAAGCCGATCGTGTAAGATTCTTACGTGCAGGCTTCTCCTTTCTTGTGATAAACATGACCACAGGGCCGCTACATAAAAGTGTCACTATAGCCACAAGGTGTGGCGCTATAGATTTGATAACACTATTACATCCGCCATATTAACAGCTAACATAATACTCCTCCTATTTATTTTTCTCAGGCATTACAATGTATTTCATTGTCGGGATAGCTGATAACCACCTGAACAATGATATTTACGCATTAGCCAGTGTAGGTACAAGACTTGCACCGATTCCTATATCCTGAAAAAACTTCTGTGAATATGCAGGCAGTGCCGCAGAAATAATGATCAATACAACAGCAAGCATAATATACTTCGGTATAGCATCCTTAAATGCCGCATTTGATTTAAATACAAACTGCTTTTTGAACAAAAGAAAATTTTACAGTCTGAGCAAGTGCGGTAGCCACAGGAAACTTAAAAACCTGTATCCCAAGATTTTGCTCAATATTTTCCGCATAATTAAAAATCAAAAATTGAAACGGTATCTGATGCCATCCAAATCCTGTAAATGTAGCCGTTCGTATCCACATAACTATAAAATTTACAATTGTTGCTACATTTGAGAGAATATTAAATTTAATAAACTCCCATAGATTCGGATGCGCTTCTATCCATTCTTTTACTACATTCATAACTCTCTCTATCTTCTCTTTGAAGAAACTTTTCCTTATATATCTTATTGGCCTTTCTGTTTTTGAAATACCCCTTTATAATACCTGTAAGACCCTTAAAGAAATGTCCGTTTACCAACAGTAATATGGCATCTACCATCTCCATACTTACCTGTCCGTTACTCATCTTTTTCCGATAGCTCTAAAGGCATATTAAACTGGAAAAAGTATTAAGATCCGGTACTCCTGCTTCAAGCGACTTTTTCAGCCTTTTATCAAGTACCTTTTATAGGCATGTCTTGCAATAAAGCTTTTGCATAATACATCTGACATAATGCATCATTGATTCCAAGTTCCCCGCTCCAGCGTCCGTCAGGTATTTCCCTTCCAAGCAAAATCCTGTACTCTTCATCACTTACATTTGTTACATTTCCGTCAAAGTATGAAGGCAAATCACTCTTATTATATGGGAAAACTGTTGCATTACCTTCAACACTTACTTTAGACTGCAATCTCATATCTACACAACTGCTGCCGATATATATCATATTCTCCGCTCTCAATCTCAAAAGGCATTTGTCGCTACATTATAAAACCTGAATGATTTATCATCAAAATAAAAATAGTGACTTTTTCTTTTCACCCGAGTTCAAAATATACTTTTTCAAATCCCTTTTAATTCAAAGCTTTTGACCCTGAAATATATTCGATTCCTTCAATCCTATATAAAAGCTGCGTAATCTCCTCACCTGCAAACTCACCTGTATTTTCAATATAAAAGCTTACCTTATCTCTATCCGCTTCTATATCACTGTACTTAAACTTTGTATAGGAAAGTCCATATCCGAAAGGATACATTACAGGTACATTTGCTGTAGTAAAATATCTAGCCTACAAATATACTCTCTCTATTCCGAAGTCCTCTCTTTTGAAGGATAATACTTTATATTCGGAACATCCTCATACTTTTTACAATACTTTCAGAGAGCTTGCCGCTTGGGCTGTACTCACCGTTTAGCAGTTCAAATACCGCACCCATGCCTGCCTGACCGAAGAGATATCCATGTAGTATTCCCTTTAAATTCTTTTCCCAAGGCATTTCAATACATGAACCTGCACTGATTATACCGACTATATTTTCATTAACCTTTGAAAGCTTTTCCAATAATGTTATTTGGTTGTTTGGAATTCTAAGATGAGTTCTGTCAAGACCTTCCGATTCACTCGCCTCATTGAGTCCGAAGAAATACAGTACAATATCCGCTTGCTTTGCAAGCTCTATGGCTTCATTTACAAGGATTCATCCTCTTTATCCGCTCTTGAATAACCATGTGCCATACCGATTATATTTAGATCAAAATGTGATATAACTTTTTCCACAGTATCAACATTGGTCGCATTTACATTTGTAATCCCTGCTCCCTCATATATCGGATTAATATCCAATTTTTCAAGCTTTTCCTCAATATTTCCTATGGCAGTCTCAATCTTTTCTCTTTTTCAGAGTCAAGATCAGCTTTTTATAAGCTTTCTGTGCATCCTCCTATGTTGCATTCACCATGGAAGATCCCGCTCCTGATATCTCGGATTAAAGCAAAAGTCACCGATAATCGCTACCTTTTTACTCTTTGTCAAGTGGCAAAAATGTTTTCCTCATTCTTTAAAAGCACAATACTTTTTCTTGCAGCCTCTCTTGCAAGCGCATTATTATCTTCAAACATCTTTGCCTTATCTTGCAGCTTTTTCTTATTCTTTTGTAGACAATGTGATATCTATCAACTCATCCACTCTGGCATCAATATCACTTTCACTTATCTTACCGGTCTTTAATGCCTCTAAAAGTTCTCTTGCGCTGTCAAGTCCCGGAGCCGGCATTTCCAGACTTGAACCGTTTTTTACCCCTAAAGCATGATCGTTTGAAGCTCCCCAGTCGGTAACCACCATACCGTCAAAGCCGATATCTTTTCTTAAAATATCCATCAGAAGGTGCTCATTCTCATTTGCATATACACCGTTGACCATATTGTAACTTGTCATTAAAGATTTCGGTTTGCCCTCTTTTATAGCTATTTCAAAGGCGGTGATATAGATTTCTCTAAGTGTTCTCTCATCAAGTACCGAGTCCATAGCCATTCTGCGAAGCTCCTGCGAATTTACAGCAAAATGCTTTACACAGGCGGCTATTCCGTTACTTTGTATCCCCTTTATCATGGCAGCCGAAAGTTTTCCGCTAAGATACGGATCTTCCGAATAGTACTCAAAATTTCTTCCGCATAACGGATTTCTCTTGATATTTATTCCGGGTCCTAAAAGTACATTTACATCCTCTGCCGCCGCTTCAAGTCCCAGTCCTTCTCCCACTTTTTCAAGAAGCCTTACATCCCAGCTGTTTGCCAAAGTAGCCGCAGTCGGAAAACATGTTGCAGGTACGGAAGCATTCAATCCCAAGGTGGTCACCTTTTCCTGCCTGCTTTTCTTACACCTGTAGGTCCGTCAGCATGGTGAAGAACATCAACCCCTATAGAAGAAAACGACCTCGTATCCCAAGCATTTTTACCTGAAAGATAGGCGCACTTTTCTTCTAATGTCATTTTTTCAATAATATCTCTATGCTTCATTCTCCTCCCTTATAGAAAAACTATTTTACGCTCTTTTTCCACATCATGGTAAATTCAACAAAGAAATTCACCTCTACACCCCGTCTATATTATAGTATATATTAAAAAGTTGTGTATGTTTTTCAAAATATTTTTTTATACAAAAACAGGGAGTCTTAAGACTCCCTGTAACTATAGTATGTTTGAAAAAGCTAAAAAGGAAAATAGCTTAGCAACCAATTTAAACTTCCGGCTCTATAATACCGTATTTTCCGTCTTTTCTCTTATAAACTACGCATACCTCATCGCTGATTGCATTTCTGAAAACATAGAAATCATGTCCCAAAAGTTCCATCTGCAAACATGCCTCCTCAGGATCCATAGGCTTGATACTGAATCTCTTTGTCTTTACGATTTTTATCTCGTCTTCATCGTCTCCATAGGCAGCTTCATCGTTTATAAAGAAATCCGAGAATGACATTGCAGCCTGTTTTTTATCTATAAGCTTATTTTTAAACTTTTTAATCTGCTTTTCTATTATGTCTTGAACTTTATCTATGCTGACATACATATCTTGGCTGACTTCCTCAGCTCTTATAAGCCCCTGCTTTTGTAGGAATAGTAACCTCAATCTTATGTGCTTCCTTTGCACACTTAATGTAATTCTTGCCTCTGTCTCAGCTGTAAAATACTTTTCTAATTTCTGAAGCTTCTCCTCTACCGCCTTCTTCAAACCATCAGTAATTTTCAATATTTCTTCCAGTAATTGTATAACGCATATGTATAAGCTCCTTTTCTTTTTATTTGTCTATAGTATACCACTTTGTCAACAAAAATTCAATTTGAATTTATAATTGTACTGTCAATTTGATTAAATTTTTTTCAACTAATATGATTTTTATTAAATTTTTATCCAATTGTATTTTTCCGAGTAAAAGTGCACTTTTATATATTTTAGCTCATAAAATCTACAATTTTATCTCAAATGCAGTCTTTACTCTATAGGGGATAAAACACTCAAAATTGTGGATAACTTCGTTTTATAACTTGAAAACAGCCTATTTATCAGCTTTCTAAGACCTGTAAAACCCACTATTTTTGTGGATAAAAATGTGGATAATGTTGACAAGTCTTTTAAAACATAAAATTTATGCACTTTTGCTGTTTCGTCTCAAATCTAAGAATTCAGACTTGACAATAAAATTATATACTACTTTTTATTTAAAGTAATATTTCTAACTGTTTTCAAGTAATCGTACAGCCCTTAAATGACTCCTGCTCCACCTTACAATTATTTAAAAGCATAAAATCCAATACCTCTGAATACTCTTTAAGATTTTCTCTGTTTTTCTCAATCATTCTGATATCTGATACATTAAGTTCCTTGTATATTCCCTGACTCATAAAATCTTTTTCAATGTATTTACATCCATAAGAAGGGCTTAAACGGTATACCTGTTTCTCTTTTAAGTTTTCAAGTATCAAAAATCCGTAGATATCTATATCTCCCTCATGTAGATATTCACAAGATTTATTATCTTTATATATTTTTTTCAAGTAATTCTTTCTTTGATTTATTGTGATATCCTCCAAGATAGATATATACCGCTTCTTTCTTATTTTCATCGTGGTATGTAGTCAGATTTTCCACTGTAATAACAGCTTTTGTAAGTACCTTTATATTTCTTATTCTTTTAAGTGAAGCATTGGAGAGCTATTCCATCCGGTAACTCACTAGCATATATTGTAGAATTTTCAAAACTTATTATCACATCTCCCTTTATATATACATATGTAGGATTCTCATACAAAATTATAATATTCAAGTATCTTATCCTTCTCTATAGGATCGTCCGTATAATCAAATAATATACTCTCTATGCAGGACTTAAATTCCTTTTTGAAATCTCTTTTGAATCTTTAAATACGGCAGTTGAGAAAATTTCTGATGTAGCTTTCCTTTTCTATCCTAAATACAGCTTCCAATATTGTAAGGACATATTTTAATCTTTTACCGTCATACTTTTAAATCATATGGCAGCTTCCTATAGTTTATAGCCAGATTCATCCAATCGGATATTATATTATTCAGCAGCCTATACTTACTGTCCGCAAATGAGGATAGAATTTGTTTTATATATTCACATTGCTCCGGAATACTTTTTCTGTTTAATCTCTTATAGCAATCCTCTATTCTGTCAATATTTAATCTGACCTTACTATACCCTCCGGTAGATTCAAGTTTTGATATTATCACACCATCACTTATCAACTTTTCTATGGCTGCATTTATATCCTTATACGCATTATGATCGTATCTGTCTACATATGCCGGATAATTCTTTTTTATATCTATTTGTATTGCACGCAAAGAAGAAGGCTCTTTTATATAGCCCTCTCTTCTTTCATACATATCCACTAAACTATTTAAAATATCCTTACCGTAATCCATCCTCCAACCTCTCACATTATCAATTATATGACTTATTGTTGTATTATATTTTTAAAACAAAGTATAATAATATTGTTGTCGCACCCAATCTGACAGCAGAAAGGGGGTGTCTACATGATAGAAATCATATCTTTTCTTATCTCTGTAGCGGCAAATGTAGCCAGCTACTACATTTGTAAATGGTTAGACATAGATCATAGCGACAACTAGCCTGAACGGATACTCAAACCGTATATGAGAAGAACCCCTAATAGCTGCAACTACTAGGGGTTCGTTTTGTATCTACATGAGATACCATATCTTTTCTTAGCTGTAATAAATTATAATCTATTTATAAACATAAAGTCAATAACAACTTATATCCCTACCGTAATCCATCCTCCAACCTCTCGAAGGCTCGTATTGCATTTCTGTTTCCGGATTTAACTATCGTGTAGGTAATATCACAATATGGTAAAATTGATGTAGCCTTCTCTGCTGTAGCTATAAGCACCAGTTGCAAATTCAACTTCTAAACATGTTCATCATAGGCTCTATTCTGTCGCTGGTCATATTGTTAAATGCCTCATCCAACAATATCAGCCTCATAGACTCTTCCTTACTTTGCTCATAAATTTGCAAAAGTGAAGAACATATTGCTACATAAAACGGGGCTTGATTTTCTCCACCGCTGCCCTCACCGCTTACCTTTGATAATGCAACTTCCTTCTCTGTCACTGAATTTTTTATAATAATATCATAGTCCAGATAAGTCCTATAGTCCACATACATTCCCATACTCTTTGCCTTCGACTTTTGACCTGTGAGATTTTGTTTTGCATGCTCTTCCACATCTATCATTATTCTACTCATAAAGTCATCAATCTGACTTTCAAATACCTCGGACTTATTTACCTCAGCCATATATGCAAGCATATCATTTTCTCTGTCAATTTGCTGATTGTCCTTATCCATAATAATATCGTAGAAAAGTCCCAGTTCCTTATCTTTGCTCTTGTCAATTCCGAATCTATAGCTTTCCTCACCATATTCCAGATTTTCCATAACACGATTTATTTGCTTAAACTGCTGCCTTGCCCTTAAGATATCGTCCTTCATCCTAAAGAGCACTTCCTTGCGAAATCTGTCCTTACAGCGAATCTGAGCCTTTGCAAGTTCATTCTTATGTCTTTCCAGCTCAATATTTTGCAGAGTAAGGTATTCTTGCATGTACCGATTCGCCCCTTCCAAGCCTATTAGCATAGTCACAAGTGTATGTGGCGGTATATTTTTGTTGTAAAGGTATCAATTCCTGATTTAAATAGCTGTTTAATGCTATATTATCATGTGCCATACGATTTGAAAAATTATATGCGATAGCAGAAGCTTTTTAGACTTTCTTTCGTTCAAATATTTCTTTTTCCACATCAAGTGCAAACTCGAATATCCTTTTATGCTGTTTTCATATACAATTTTAAGCTCTTCCAGATTCTTTTTAAAGCTCTTCTATAAGCAAATTTGATTTTCTTATATTATCAATTATATTTTGCTTTTTTTGCCTTGGTATCCGTTATCTCATCTCTGATATAATTTACATTCTTTTTGCATTCCTTGACTCTGTCATACATTGCAAAGCAATATTGGATTTTTGCTTAAACTCTTCTATCTTCTTAGCTATATCCGCTATCTTTATTCCAAGCTCCTTTGCTCTTTTCTTAGATTCACAATACATTTCAAGCTTACTAAAGCCCTCTCCGGCTCTAAACTTTGTATATCCGTTATATACCAAGTCAAAGCTTTTCTTTGCATCTTCAAGCTCTTTCAAGCTGTTTTGTATATCCAGAAGTTCTTTTTGCAGCTTTTAACTGCTTTTTCAATGGCATCCACACCGATAAAATGTTCTCTTTTTGCCATTCTCTGTAAGCAAAAGCTTTGAAATCTAAGTCTGTCTTTGGTAACACTCTTTGAAAATTTCTCCAAATCATCTGAAGATTCGCAGCATATAACATCTTTCATCACAAATCTTGCATATGCCTTGGCATATATATTTTCAGATTCAATCTTATCGCCCAGATAAGAGTCTTTCTCAGTCTTATATTCTACATTTTTATTTTTTTCTCGTATCTATAAGTCCTATACCGTTGACCTTATCTCCCAAAAGAGATAAAAAAACTTTCTTTGCTAAAATATAATTATCAGGTTCTACAATGATATTAAATCTCTGTGTATTTAAGTAGCTCTCCACTGCATCCTGCCAACTCTTGTCTGTCATATATAAAAGCTCACACAAAAGTCTGGCATCCGACTTCTTGCTCTGTTCACTCAAGGCCTCATTTATCTTGTCTCTGACAAATATTGCTTCTTTGGGATAACACATCACTCCTGACTCAAGTGATTTTATTTTTACTTGAAAGTCCGTTGCCTTCCTCATTTAACTTCGCTATATCAGTCCTTATTTTTTTGCATCATAGTTTTTTATCTGTTCTTCCATATCTGCAAAAATCTTGGCAATTCTTTTTATCTCTGCAATCTTTGTTTCTTCAAAGCAATTTTCATCTCTTATGCAACTATCTATATCAAAAATAAATCAAGCTTATTTAATTTATCCTTTAATTCAAATAAGTCTTTAGCCACATTATCAAACTTTGCCGCTTCTTCTATAAGTCTTTTCTCTTCAACTTTATTATTTTTATTTTCACTCTCAAGAGAGCATCTCCTTATTTTCAGCATTGTTTTCAGCTGCTCTTTGTGCTTCATATAAAAGTTCTGAGGCTTTTTGATTCTCTGCCCATGAAAGGTCTGTAAGTTTTTCCTCCAACAAAGATAAACTTACTTCCCACTCATCAATAAGATATTTTTCTTTCATTTGTTTCTTCTATATTTCCTTGAAGATTTGCGTAGGCAACCAATATCTCATTTATTTTCACCTTAACCAAGAGTTCTCTTGCACTCTTTATTTTTTTCATTTATCTCTTTTAATAAAAGCCTCTCTGTCAGATGCCTCCTGAGTATCTCCTGTAACCTTTCCAGCTCAATCATATCCTTTTTGCAAAAAGTCAATGTTTACCTCAGGCTCCGGTAAAAATATAGGTATAAATGAACTCTCTTATATCCTTTATATCCTCCAGACTTGTACCCATATGGAATACTTCATTAAATTTCTTTCCGATAGGAGAATCCGCCTCACCGATACCGAGCATACGACAGATCCTTTCTTCTGGCATCAGCCTGATTTGAAGCCCTGTCCATCCCCTTATTATCAAGCTTTAAAAAGCTTCTCTTGAAGCAGGACTTTTTCCTTCTTTGCTCTTTACAAAAAGAGGAATATCAAAAGGCTGTATCCCGGCTTTTGTAATATACCAATCCTGATATACTCCCTCAGATCCTGCTTTGGAGTTTCCGATTCACACGTGCAATTATTACAAATGTCTTTTTAATAGCCTCGTCCAAAAATTCAATGCCTATATAGGAAACTGTATGACCGGGACGAAGATAGCTGTCCTCCGCTCTCTGTTTTTGGTGAACCGAGCCTAAAAGAGTTCTACCGCTCTTTTTATTTCCGGCAGTATTAAAGTCCTTATTAGTGGTGAGGCAGTACCTGACTGCATCCATTATTGTTGTCTTTCCTACTGCATTTACGCCCAAAAGATATGTGATATTTTTGAAAATCTATAATATCATCTTGAAAATTATGCCAATTTATCAGATGAAGTCTTGTCATTCTTATCATTCTTCATCCTCCTCTTCAGAATTTTTCGTATTGAGAAAGCAACTTAACAGTTTCATCATATGCTTTTGAAATATCGGTATCAGGCATTGCAAGCATAACAGAAGGATAGATCTGTATTTTGGCATCCATATCAACTAATTTATCTGCTACCTGTACCAGATTATATCTTTTTATATTTCTGATGGAATCCTCTAAAAAAGCTCTGTCAAATTTTTCTTGGCAAATTCAGCTTCTCATATTCATTTTTAATTTCCTCAACTGTAGCATAAATTCTGTCTTCATTTGTGGATAAACTTTCTCTTTTCCACATATAAGAGCCTGAAAATAAGCAAGATAATGCTCTCATATTTCCTTAATGCAATTCTTCCGCTGCCATGATTATTTATAAAGCTGAACAACCTCAAATTTCTATGAATGACCAAAGTATATCCGATAGGCAAGAAAAATCTGTCTGAAACTTTCTTCATGGTTTTATAACATAGTAATACTTCTCTCTTGTAGTATCCACCGTTCCCATCAGAAAAACAATTATTCAATAAATAATTAGCTATCTCTTCTTTTTATATCTGTTGCCATTACCTTCTTTCCTCAACAATAAAAGTCTTTTGAACCTCACACCGTTTGACTCCACCACATTATCTCTAAGCCTTATATCATACTCTCTTTCTGAAGTCTTGGAATAGTATACAGACCTATAATTTTTTTATTAAAAGTATCCGGGATCATTTTCAAATATCGAGCTTATTTGCACCGCATGATTTCCGTTTAATATATCTCTTTGCAAATCTGTTAACATTTTCAGATGTCAATGCATTTTTATATATTCCATCATCTTTCGATTTTTTTCTCATCTATAAGTCTCTTGGTCCAGTTCCTCAATAATATCCATAAATTCAATAGCAGTAGGCTTTCGCTTTTTAACAGGCGTGGAAAGAGAGTTACAGTCAAAGAAGTTTTGTACGAATATCTGAAAAATATCGGATGCAATGCTGTCATCTTCATCATATACATCCTCTTTAGTGTTTATCTGACTTGCGTAAAACTTAGTATATTATTTGATTTTACTCTTACTGCTTCCGTCAGACAGAAGCAAAAAATTGTGCTCTTTGCACTGCCCTGGTTCTGTATAAAATATGCCTGTCATCAATGGTTCGCATTATAGCTTCCATTTCCTCGATATCCATACGAAGCTTTTGTATAAGCTCTTTTATTTTTACACCTGCCTCATCCCTTTCAACACGCTCTGTATCCATATAATCAAGTACTAAAGCATCAAAAGATTATCTTCACATCTGTCCAGACTCTCATACAAACTGCTTCTATAATAAAACAAATTATCATTTGTCTTAAATCTGTGATATGATCCCACAACTATCTTTTCTTCATATTTTTCAAAAATCCAATATTTCTTCAGGACTTCTTCCCAATGTCAGATCATTTATATGGTCTTCAATAGATGCCACCAATGTCCTGAGGGCTTGATTCAGATTGTCAAAATCCTCAGAAGCTTCTTTTAAGACTCCCTCATAAGGGCTACCTTGTTCCGATATATGTTCAAACATGGAATATATTTTTAAAAAGCTTTCCCTTATAAGTGATGATAGTGGGACTGATAATCTCCTGAAAGAGATTTCAATATAGGCACCACCTTATAATGAATTGCCAGATTATCCTCATCCTCATATTCACCCGGCTTTTCCAAAAAGCCAGCCTGTATCTCTAAGTCTTCTTATAAAAGCTTCCGGAAATAGTCCCTCATATCTGCTATATTTCAGCTTGTATATTCCTGCTCTTCCATATCCGGTTCAACCTTCTCATCAAGTCCCAGGAGATATTCCTCCGCCATATCAAATATTGTACTTTTTTTCTATAGCATACATAGGCATTCGCTTGCACTTTTCCCAAATAAGAGCCAGAATATCTACATATTTTCTTTTATTTGTACCCTGTCAGAGGTCTGAACAGATTTTCATCTACTTCATCAAATATATTCATACTATATTAATTCCAAATACTGTTCCACCGGTATACCACGATACTTATCTGCCTTATCTATATTTAATTCAATCATTTTCTTTACAACTTCCATTGAATGTGATGTTGCATCCGGAAAGTGATTTTCCGTTCAATATATCTCCTACCAAAAATAGCCGAGAATATATCTCCGGTTCCAGGAAAAGCGAACATCTATCTCATCATATTCAATTCTGAAGCTTTCTCCTTTTACTGTCAAACATCCGACAGCATTTCTTATCATTAAAAAGGTACGCAGGTAATAATCACAGAAGCATTATTTTCTCCGCTCAATTTTCTAAAGTAATTGTTCTTCTTCTTCATTTGTAATCCTCTGTCTTTATACTCCATTTCCGTAAGAAGGCAGGCTTCAGTGTAATTTGGGCTTTATAAAGTCTGCAAAATTTCAGTAATTTTCTACGACTTTCTATAGCATCTTTTGATATACCGTTATAAAAGGCTTCCGTCATCTCCCATTATAGGATCCACAAATATAAAACTTCCTTTTCTTTTTGCTTGGCACAAAAATCCGTCAAAAATACCTGCCTCTTCATCAGAAGCTATAAATCCGAGTGCTATAGATTCAAATGTAAATCAAAGCTGCTCCCATACATTTACAGTATTTAGAATATAATCTTTGGTATCAAGAATTTCAAACTTACCATAATCAAGGTATTAGATACCAATGCTGTAGGAAGCGTAAATATCTCAAATCCCATATTTGAAAATATAGGCATCATAGCTGAAAGTGCCACTACCATATCCTGCCAAATCATTAATAAGAAGTATCTGTTTATTTTTGTTCATATCTGTCTCTCCTTTTTATAACTATGATAATTATATCATACTTTTTAATATTTAAAAACAGACCTTCCGCATCAGCGAAGGCCTGTCTACAATCATAAAAGGTATTTAAATTTTTATTATGGATGAATTACATCATAGTTAGCTACATCATAGTATCCGTCAGGATCCGCATCACTGCCGAACCACACATGTGCATAATGTCCGTCAATGGAAACACCCATGGTCTTTAAATCAGACCACATTCCCTGCGTAGACATTACCTGATTATGTCCCGGAGAATTCTTCCAAAGATTGAGTGCTGTCTCAGGGCTTATCATACCACTGTGATTTGGCAGAAATCTCATATCCGTTTCCCGTATATTGGTGATTTCCCTTAGCTTACTCACATACCGTTTCCATAGTGGTGATCATCCGTGTAAACTAAACGTGTCCAACTTCCGTTTCCTGACCAGCTGTGAAGATTTCCCTGCTCACCTCTGGAATCTACCTGATTCTCAGGTGTATAAGTATTTGAATCACGTACATGCGCTCTTGCAACTTCTGTAAGAGATTTTGAGAATGACAGCTTCGGTAATCCAAGGCTTTCCCTATATGCATTGATCATATAGTAAAGCTTTGCCTCTTTCTCAGTAAGTCCCATTGCTTTTAATGCTTCTATTACCTGAGTCTCCTGAGTAGAAACTGCTGGAGTTGTTGTATTTGGAGTCGTTACCGTATTATTTCCGGTATTTCCTGAAGGTATCACCACAGTGTTGTTTCCTGAAGGAACGGTAACATTATTATTTACTGAAGGTGTTGTATTATTATTGTTTACCGCAGTATTGTTTGAAGCTGTGTTATTTGAAGCTGTTGTATTTCCTGTTGAACCTGCAATTCCTACACCGCTACCCGATGAAGAACCTGAACCGCTTCCACTTGAACCACCGCCAGTTCTTCCGCTTCCGCCTGAACCGCTTGAGCCGCCACCGCTTCTTTTGCTTCCGCCTGAACCGCCTGAGCTGCCGCTGCTTCTGCTTCCACCGGAGCCGCCCGATCCGCCGCTCCTCGAGCTTCCGCCATCCGAAAGAGCTTCTCTTTGTGCCTGATCCGCTTGTTTTACTTATATTAACTGTATCTTATATTAACTGTATTTTACTCCTTCCACCCATTTACCTGTGGCATCCACATAATAACCGTCCGGTGTAGAAGTATTTACAAGCATAGCTCCGTCAGCACCGAGATAATAATTTCCTATCCAACGGTTTTCAACCATATAGCCGATACCGTCAAAATAATACCATTTATCCTTAATAGCTTCCATGCATTTGTAGGGGTATGAACCGTCCGCCTCTTCATACCACCATCCCTTATCATTCCTCTTCCACTGTGCTTCATTTGCAGCCATAACAGGTATCACTAAAAAGCTGAAACCGCCACTGCCGATACGGAACACATTAACCTTTTGAATAAATTCATAAACACCTCCAACATATATAAAGTGGCTTTTAATACTATTATGTTATATATTAACATTTTTGTTTCTATATATTCAAGTATAATAAATTATTCCACTATATCTCTTTTGCAGGCATCTACCCTTACTTCACCATCGGCAATAAAACTGATTTCATTTGCCTCGGCAGGAGTATAGATTCGTGAACTTAACACCTCTTTTTCCACCGTTTACAAATATCTCTACGCTGAATCTGTCAAGTAATATACTTAGACTTAACTTTCCGGACTTGATATCCACATCTATCTTTCTCTCATCAACAGCATCCTTAATCAGCCCTGAAAAATCTTCTTGAGAACTTCAATGTTTTTCTTTTAAAAATTTATCTTTATAAAAGAATTGTATCTATGATTTGACGCCAAATATATAATACATTCCTTTGCATCAATCTTTTCTAATATCCAAATCAAGTCTTGCAACTCTTGAATTTAACTCTGTATCTTGAAATTTATAATCCTTCTCCAAACAAAAAGCTTGTTTTATACTCGTTTTGTATAATGTTTTTCAAGCTCTTTTGCAGGCATTTGATAAATAATATTTTTCTTTAGTTCAAGCTCCCTTGGGTGAGGTCATCTGACCGCACCATTTTGCAATGTCAGGGAGTTAAATCATTTCCCCAATCTATGCAACCATGCAACCGAAAGTGTTCTCTCATTAATACTCAGACTTTGAGGTGCGTAATAGTCAAACCCGAAATCCAAAGTTCTTGCATTATCAGTCGGTTCAAATCTATAATTTTTCTTGTCATAATCACCTATAAAATATAATACCTGATGTCCGTTAAAGTATTCTCTGCCCTTTGCCTGCATCTCCATTACTGAGACTACCAATATATACTTATCATTAAGTTTAAAGAAATCCGGACATTCCCACATCTTGCCGTAATCTCCGTTGTTTTCAAAAAGAATATTCTTATATTCCCAATCAATCAGATTATTTGAAGCAAAGAGCAATATACTGCCAAGTCCTCTTTCATTCTTTGCACTTACTACACAATAATATATTCCGTCTTCCTTCCAAATTTTAGGATCCCTAAAGTCTACACCGCTAAATCCCTTCGGCAAATGTTCCACTCTTATAACAGACTCTTTAGATATACTATTGTAATCCTCACCGTCACCGATTTCTACGGCCTGTTCCTCTTTTCCGTCATTATGTACGGTATAAATAAGTATATGTTTATCTCCTTCACAAAGTGCCGTACCGGAGAAGCACTGTCCCTTTATTTCATCATCCGGTGCCAATGCTACAGGTAATCTGTCCCAGTTTACAAAGTCTTTTGCTCTTTGCATGTCCCCAGTGCATCGGACCCATTTTTATATCATATGGATTATATTGATAAAACAAATGATATTCACCGTCAAGAACGAAAAACCGTTCGGATCGTTTCATCCATCCCATATCCGGAGTAAAATGATGAGACCGGTCTTTCAATATCTTTTATTGTTGATTTGTTCTCTCTGAAATATTCATTTGCTTTTTCTTTGTTGTTCATATTAGTACCACTTGTCTTTCTAATTTGTAGTCATGCCCTGTCTGAATTCTATATCAAGTACCTTTGTCTTTCTGTCCACCTTCTCACCGTTTATAATGGCATGCAAACTGTCAGCAGCAACCTTTGCCAATTTATCGATAGGCTGCACTATAGCACTTGGGCTCGGATATACCGTGTTTAATATGAAGGTTCCGTCGTATGCAACCACTTTTTAAATCCTGCGGCACTCTCTTTCCCCATACTCAAAGCCTTTTCATATATAATAAGGCATGGGTATCCGTTGCAAAAAGCTACCGTCCACATTAGGATACATGCTGAAAGCTTCCTCTATATTTTCCTGAATGAATTTTTCTTCAAAAATTATCCATCTTAGGTTTAAACTCACGACATATAAGTCCCGCTTTTTATTTCTTTTGCAAATGCCTTATGCCTCTTTATAAAAGGATAATTTTTGTAGTTGCGTCGGTAAATTGCAAAACTTCCTTGCATCCGCTCTCTCATCAACGCTTTTTGCCGCAAGAATTCCACCCTTCTCATGATCACAGTTACAATCAAAATATCATCATTGAGTTTCGGAGTATCAAATCCTACAATAGGCCTTTTATCTTTTTATAACTGCTGTAATCCAAAGTATGTGTACCGGTTATTATTCGTCCACCATATTTCTCTCAAAGCATCTCAAGATAAGCCTCTTCATTTGTCGCTTCACCTATAGTATTGCAAAGCATTGTTTTTATAGCCGTATTTTTCAAAGCCTTTTTCCACTTCACTGTAAAGTGTCGCATAATATGGGTTACCTATAGCCGGTGTGATTACCGCAACTATATTTGTCCTGTTTCTGAACAAATTTCTGGCAAGCTCATTCGGCTTATAATTTAACTCTTCAATTACTTCTTCAACTTTTTCTGGTTTTTCGAAACATATCCGCTGTCGTTTATTACTCTGGAAACAGTACCCACTCCTACTCCGGCTTTTTAGCAACCTCTGTATACTCGACATATACCCTCCACCTAAATTACTACAGTTAATCTAACCTTTTTATTCCGTAGATGCAATACCTTCTACGTAAATTTTTGCATAAATATATACATAAGTATCATAGGTATGGATGCCAATGTAAGAACCGCCATAATAACACCGTAATGTATAGGGCTTACTCACAAATATCTGTACCGCAAGCTGTACCGTTCTTTTCTTCTCCTGTAGTTATAGGAAAGGCCACATAAAGTCATTCCATCTTGATACGAAATCAAGTATAAGTACTGTGGCAAAAACAGTCTTTGAAATCGGCATAATTATTTTAAAATATGTTCTTATGGGCCCGCAACCGTCCACCTTGGCGGCTTCTATAAGCTCATCGAATTCTATAAAATATGAATAGAACATGTAAATTGAAAAACAGTTCATCATAAAAGGAATTGTAAGTCCGAGCATTGTGTTCACCCAGTTTAACTGAGCCATTTCTATGTATAATGGTAAAATTATTGCCTCTACAGGCATTGACATGAGTGCTATTACAATGGTAGAGACTTGTTCCTCTGAATCTGTATTTCATCTTAGCAAGTGAGTAACCGAACATAGATCCTAAAAGCAAATCACCTATAAGTACAATGCCTATATGATCGATGTATTTTTTAATATGGTAAATACTTTTTATTCTTTGAAATACTTCCACATAATTCCCATAAGTAAAGTTCTTCGAATAAATGTAGACAATGAGTTCAGATTTGAAAATATCTCAAGTTCAGGCTTAAACGATGAAGCAAGCATCCACAAAGTGGAGATACAAATATAAGACCTACTATAATATTTCCAAGATAAAAATAACATTACCAAGCACTTTATTTATCTTCTTATTATTCATAATCCCTCCTAATTTGTCTTGCTTATCTTTTTAACTATAATTGACAGTGCAACAACTATAATGAAAGAATACTGTGGCTATACTGCAGGCATAACCGAAAGTTTCCTTTCTGAAAGCCCTGTTCATAGATATAGAAAAACCAGTGTTTGTGTTGCATTTCTCAGTCCGCCCTTTGTCATAATATACGGCTGGGTAAAAGGCTTCATAGCCTGTATCAGTGTTATCATAAGTACATACTTAATTGTATTTATAAGTCCCGGTATAGTCACATATAAGTTTTTGCCAAAACCAGTCTGCTCCGTCCACACTTGCGGCTTCATACTGCTCTGTAGGTATGCATTTAATCCTGCAATAAAGATCATCATCTGATAACCTGCACCTGCCATGCCGACATAAATATTATTGAATTCATGGCAGTCTTCGGATTATTTAAAAATCAATGGCTGCATACCTATACTCTTTAGAAAGGCATTTATAAGTCCTGTATTGGCATTGGAATTATAAAGAATTGTCCAGAGTACAGCGATGATTACCATTGAAGTTATCTGAGGACTGTAATCAAAGTGTTCTAAATATAGCTACACCTTTTTCTTACTTGATACCATCAGTGCAAGTACCAATGCCAATGTCACTGCTGACCGGCACAACGATTACAGTAAAATATACCGTATTTTTCAATGCCACATAGAAGTTCTCATCATGAAACAGCTTTTACATAGTTACCTATTTGCATTGAATTTTTATATTGTCCGGACGCACCACCTGATATGTGAAAAATGAGTAGTATATAGTATATATTATAGGAATTATCAAAAAGGCAACCAAAAGAATTATAGCCGGTGACGACATTATAAATCCCGCAAGATTGTCACCTGTATTCTTTTTGCCTTTTCTTATTTACTCTTTGTAATGTAGCCATATTACATCCTTTCTACAAAAGGCCTAGCAATTTGCTGACCTTTCAAACCATACCGCTATTAAAAATTATTTCTTATAATACATCTCGTAATTTTCATCAAAGTTCTTAGCTACATTATCAAAGCTCTTCCTTTGCATCCGCTCCGGCAAAAGATATTTAACATAGCTGTTGAGAAATCAGTTGAAAGTACTGAGTATGAAGGTGTTCTGGGTCTTGAAACACCTGTGTTTTGTAACTGCCACTTCATAAGAGCTCTTGCACCGCTGTCCCAGCCTTCCATCTTCTCCATAAGATGATGTTCTTGATGCAGGCTTGCAGCCGACTTGCATAAGATGCAATATTGTCACTGTTCATTGCCCACTGTAAGAACTTTCCTGCAGCATCAGGATTCTTTGAATCTCTTGTAATAGCTGCAGCCCAGTCACCTGTCGGTGATGCGGCCTTGCCGTCATCTGCTACGGGGAAATATGATACTCCCGATTAAGATTTGACTTCTCAAGATCTGCAATATTCCATGAACCGCCAAGTAATGTCGCAGCTTTTCCGTTAAGGAACTCATCCTTAACTCGGATCAAGATTTGCATAACCGTTCTTAATAAACTCATTTAAAATACTCTGCTGTCTTTATACTTGCATCAGAGTTTACATATCCGTCGGCTTTTGAACCGTCTTCATTTACAAACTCGGCTCCGCCTCTGTAAAGAACTGTCTGAGAGCATAGATGATTCCTCGCCCTTATCCATGATTATATTTGTTCTCGTAATCATCTGTTGTAAGCTTCTTTGCATTGTCAAGGAACTGACTCCAGTCCATGCTTTTCTTTATATCTCGTGTCTGAAGGGTATTCTATTCCGGCCTTATCAAGATAATCCTTATTGTAGAACAGTGCAACTGAAGACTCTGTAGGAGCTATTGCATAAAGCTTTTCCGTCATATGTATCAGCCTGAACTGACTGCCAGCATAAAGTCACTTTAAATCATCTGCCTGGAAATAACTGTCAAGCGGTACTGTGATTCCGTTTGCCGCATAATATGAAACCGTAAATCTGTCTCACATACAAAATATCCGAAGATTTCCTGATGTGGTAGCTGTAGTAATCTTGTTCTCATATGCATATGAATCGGCTCTGTCGATAGCTTCTCTCTAACCTGAATGTCAGGATTTTCTTTGTTCCACTGATCGATCTTCTCTACCCACCATGCCTCGATAGCCGCCGTATCTGTAGAGCTCCAAATTGTTACATTAGTAACGCCGTCTGCACTCTTACTTTCTGCAGCCTGTGAGTTTCCATCACCTGCACTGCTTGAGTCTGCCTGCTTTGTTGCACTGGCACTGTTTCCGCAAGCCGCCAACATACCTCCAAGTGCCAAAACACCCTAAAGTTCTCAAAACTTTTTCATGAATATACTCCTCCTGAAATATTTACATAAAATACTACTACAAGTAGTTTGGTTTATAAGTTTTTCCACGAAAGTCTCATAAAATATACTGTTCTTACATTTTAAAACTGTATTATTTTCCTGAAAACTCATTTGTGGAACGCGTTCCATATCTTTAAATGTATTTTATCATATACATTTAAAATGTCAATATAATATTTCAGAGTTATCTTTGTCTATTTTGCACTAAAATAAAAAGACTGATAACCTGTCACCATAAGTCATCAGTCGTATATATCTATTATAATTCCGGTATTGATTTTTAATACCGATTTTTCTTTAGAATCCCAGATTATCATTTACCAAAAATAACATGTATTCTTCCCTCGTGACGAGAGTATCTTGTTACCAAAAACTGGCAGCAGATAGTATCAGGTGATTTACAGTCTGAGCATTTTCCTGTAATCTTGCAAGGAGTCTTTATATCAAATCTCTGTGTATTTGCTGTAGCCGCAACATTTCTGGCACGCTTCATAGCACTGTCGATGTCTGAACATATCTTATTGATTCCGACTATAAACACAACCTTTTTCGGTCACTGTGCAATACATGATACACGGTTTGAGTTCCCGTCAATATTTACAAACACTCCGTCATCTGTCATAGCATTGGCACTTGAAAGAAATATATCAGCATCATAAGCCGCCAAAAGAGCTTCTCGGGTTCCATCTTGGCTCTGTCCATATAATTATAGTTGCCCTGCTCAAATGTACAAATCAAACCGATTTCATGCGCACTCATGCAACCTCCCATTGCAATTTTTACTGTTTTCAGGGATAAGCTCAAGAGCAATCTTAAGCGCTTCTTCCTTATCCCTTTGCATAATACCCTGTCATATTACGTGATTTCAAACCTTGATTACGGTATCTGCCAATACTCATTTCTCTTTTTAGGTTCTCGTTCTATATTCTCCTCTTTACTTAATTTCAATCAATATATTTGAGCATTGATTTTTCACTTATCCAAGGTCCTTGCTCTCTCAGTGCCTTATCTATATTTACTGAAGTTTTCTCTTCCCTTTTTCTAGTCCTGCCTTTTTCCATTACTTTCATCGGTTGCTCATTTACATGAGACAATATTAAAGTCATATTTCTTTTGCAAATCCCAAAGTAACTCTTCCAAAGCTTCGAAAGTCCTGAAATATCCATTGCAGGCACATTTCTCATCGAAGAACAGTACATTTTTCGGCTTTCATTTGATATATTATAAATCTTTTGTAGCACCGAAAAATAATGCTCCAAAAATCTCATAGACTATTGTATTTTTCAGGTACAGCCTTAAGGGTCGGAATTCAGTGCATACTCATCCGAGTCTGGTTATCCACCCATTGGCGTACATTTGCAATATCGGACATACGCTTTAGGGAAAAGAAATGCCGCAAGAATCATACCGAACTTTATAGCCATTACAAGGTCAAAAAGTACCGTTAAAAATAAAGTAATCAATAAAACCGCAATATCACTTTTTAGGTGCCGTTTTTATTATATGTACCACATTTCTCCATCCGCTCAGTATTGTAGCCGACTATAATAAGAATGGCAGCCAGACAGCTCATAGGGAATGAGCGATGCATATGGCATCAGAAATAACAATATCAGCATAAGTGTAATTTGCATGAATCATACCTGCAATCGGTGTTCTTCCACCGTTTTTAACATTTGCGGCGGTTCTTGCAATAGCTCCGGTAGCAGGTATTCCTCCAAAGAGCGCAGACATTATATTACCGACTCCCTGTCCTATAAGCTCTGCATTCGGACTGTGATGACTCTCCGTCATTGTATCTGAAACCACACAGGATAAAAGCGATTCTATAGCAGCCAATATTGCTATGGTAAATGCCGGTGAAAACCATCAAAGATATAAGCTCAGGTGATATATGAGGCACAGTAAACTTTGGAAGTCCTGCCTTTATAGTATATAAGTCCCTATAGTTTTTTGAGGAGATTTCCAAACTTTACAATTAGAGTTGTAACTATAATTGCAATCAAAGATCCCGGAATCTTTTTAGATACCTTCGTCCAGAATATCTGAATAAGAAGTGCCAAAAGACCTATTAAAAAGGTTGCGATATTTAATGTGTGAAAGTTCTTAAAAAGAGCAATCATCTTCTCCACAAATTCTGCAGCACCGATCCCATATCAAGTCCGAAAAAGTCTTTTATCTGTCCTGCCACTATGCTTACAGCGATTCCAAAGGTGAATCCTACCGTAATAGTCTTCGGTATAAACTTTATCAAATCTCCAAGTCTAAAGATTCCCATAAGTATCAGCATAAATCCTGCCATTATGGTGGCAACTGTAAGTCCTGCCATGCCATACTGAGCCACTATACCATAGATTATTATAACAAATGCTGCTGTAGGTCCACCCTATTTGTACCCTATACTTCCACCTAAAAATGAGATAAAAAAATCCTGCAACCACTGCCGTATAAAGCCCTGCTCGATTTACACCCTGATGCAATCGCCAGCGCTATCGACAGCGGCATTGCAATAATTGCAACTATGATACCTGAAATCAAGTCCTTTACAAACTGCTCTCCGGTGTAACCTTTTAATGCTTCAAAAATCTTGGGTCTTATATAACTTAAGTCCACATTTCCTCCCTTAAGTCCTAAAATTGAGTATTTACTCTTAGAACTATGTAATTTTATGATAGCACAGACAAAATATGGTGTACAATACTTATGTATACAAAAATCAAACATATTATAAGTTTGAAATTCTTATGTCAAAAATACATATGTGTTTTTAAATTATATATCTAATGTTCCATATTATTCCTTAGGATTGTACTTATATAATCCCCTTATTCCTGCTTTATGCATGCTGTCGCATATGTCAAGGGTGATTTGATGTAACTCCTTATATTCAGGACTTTTTAAAACAGGCATACTATAGAATACATTCTTTTATTCTCCAAATCTATAAACCACTTACCACCTATATATTTCTGAAAGTCTCTCCAATATATACTGTCAAGTAATCAAGCGTTTTCTTATCTTTTATCAGCCCTTCGGCATCTTTTATAATTAGCTAAGATCCATTTTCCAGTTCATCCAATGACCCCATACTGTAGTCAAGTTTCAAGTTATTTTTCTTTAGCAAATGTGTCTGTAAAATATTCCATTTTAAAAGGTATAGAATTATCCACTCTTCAAAGTTTTTCCTAGTATAGCCCTATATTTTACTCTCCCTCATTTCTATTTATCTGCGTATTCTCTTATTTTATAAATATTATATAAAGGAATATTTGTCATCCGATCCTACTCACGATAATCTGACATAGATGTACGAACAGCATACTTTGGATGATACTTTTCACAAAAGGCTTTAAGACTCTTTTGCTCTCAAGTTCTCTTCCGCTTTAACCTCTAGAGGAATTATCGATGTTTTGCCTTGAATCATAAAAATCTATCTCTCCACTTTGAATTAGATGTGGAATAATAATAAGGCTCTATACCTTCCGATGCAATAAGTTGCTGCAAAACATATTACTCTGTCAATACTCCCTTAAATTCAGTAAAAATTTGTTTGCCGTCAGTAATCACTTGAGCATCCAAATCTGTCGTAGCTATCAACAAACCTACATCAAGCAGATACACTTTAAATGCATCAAGGTCAAGATACGCTTTCAATGGAAGTGCTACTTTTCCTACTCTTTGTACCTTATGGATCAACCCGCAATCTAAAAGCCACTGTAATGCAAGTTCAAAGTCCTTTGCTCTTGAACCCTTTCTAACTTGTCCATAAATATATTTTTATTTTCTTTTGCCAACTGCATTGGAATAGAATCCCACAAGATTTAGTCTTGGAACAAGTGAAACTTCAGCATGCTTTTGAAAAAGTCTTGTTGATAATAATTCAAAAAGGTTTTTCTGTATTTCTCTCACTTGTTTAAAATCTTTACTGTCAACATAAGTTTTACAACCTCAGGCATTCCGCCTACATAGTAGTATTCACGAAGTCTTTCTATATATTTAGTCTTTAAAACATTGTTATCATATCTGTATCATCACTTTGGAGTACATTTTGCAAAACGTTCTTCACCTAAAGCATATAAAAACTCAAGAAAAGTCAATGGGTAAAGATCCATAAAGTCAACCTTGCTCAGGAAATGATGTTCCTTTATGAAGAGCTACACCTAATAATGAACCTGCTGCTACTATTGCATACTCGGTGCATTCTCACAAAAGTATTTCAATGAAGATAGAGCCTTTGGTACCTCTTGTACTTCATCAAATATCAATAAAGTATTTTTGCATCAATAGAAACTCCTGTTTCTATACTGATTGCCAATAAAATCCTGTCTATATTGATATCGCCCTCAAATACCTGCTCCAACCTTTTATTATTATCAAAATTTACATAAGCAACTTTTTCAAAGCATGTTCTTCCGAACTCCTTCATCAGCCAGGTTTTTCCAACCTGTCTTGCCCCTCTGATAATCAAAAGGCTTTCATTTTGTTTATCCTTCCATTCTATAAGTTTTTCAAGTGCAAAACGCTTCATAAGGTCTACCTCCCAAAATACTTCTCTAAAAACATACTCTTTTTATATATTAGAGGTTTAAAAGTATTTTCGTCAACATTTTTAAAGGCCGTAAAAATGTAATTTATCACACTTTAAGGCCATAAAATGTAATTCACTACACTTTTAAAGGCCGTAAAATCGTTTTCTGCTTATAAATCTAATTATTTTACATTCCCTGCTTATTGTAGTCACTATTCTTTTCGGCGCTCTTGCCGAAGAAATGATAACCTGAGCCTCCTCACTTATAACATCAAGCAGCTCATCGGTTTTGTCACCAAGATACCGCCATTACAGTCACTCCTCTTTTAAAGAATGCATCAGGTATCATACCTGCTGTGAGAATATAACCAAAAATATCGGCACCGAGCTTACACATAGCCAGTAAATCAGGTAATGTATCATTAAGTATAGTAACACCTGTAATAACATCAAGGTCGGAATCGGCAGATACACATTCGCATCCTTTGCAGGTGCCGAAAATCTCCAATTCCTTGCCCTTTAGAGTACATGGGTCCATCTCCAGAACTTTTGAAATCTGCATCTGCCTGCAAGAAAGCTTTTTAAAGCATCAGTACCAAGCACCTATTACAACACTTTTTACCCTGATGAATTTCATCACATCAAAAGGTCTACATCTGTCCCTATTTTATACTCCAAATTCTTATTTTCTTCCCAGTAACAAAGCCGAAAGTGCATTAAGTGTTGCAATAGCCAGTGTCTTTCTGAGAATATTTGTATGTGAAAGATCGTCCAAATAACTTTTTACACTTCTTCCGCCAAGTTTACCTGATAAAGGCATAGCCTGCGGAGCTTGGACAGCATACAGCCCTCAGGAATCTCCTTAACAGGAGTAAAACAAACCCTCCATGACCTGTACTTAATTTTTACTCCTGAAAAGAACGGTCCGAACACCGCCCTTTCAACTACCATTTTGTCCAGTCTCTTCCAAAATACTCTTTTAAAAATATCGGCACTTTCCTGTAATAATATATTCTATCTTTATTTCCTTTCCGTCAAAAAACATGTCAGCACACCTAATTTTATATACTATTCCTTTACATCTATAATATCAATATATAAAGTGATATAATGATACACAGATTTTATAATACTTTTTAAACAATCACAGGAGATTAATGTAATGGGATTTTTATATCTACATTAGCCTTTTGGTATATTTTCACTGCTATGCTTTATTTTAGCTGTTTTATATACTTTTAGACTGCTGATAGCTGTTTGTACTTTTAGAAGCTACCTAATTGGATATATGCTTTTAGGACAACATATACAGATTACAAGGAGGTCTGTTCAATTGATAATATCACCGATAAACCCCGCACTTATAGAAGCGAGCGTTTTTATGCTATGATATTTTGAGTTAATATAATAGTTACCGGTGTGAGTGCTGTTCAGATTACATATATAGGGAAAAGCAATTTTTCCTGTTTACAAATGCAGTTTGCTGTAATTGTAGCTGCGATAATACTTTCCGGAATTATCAGACCCGCTTATACGTTTTTTTGATACCCTCCTACCGTACAAAAATATTCTTACTCAACTACCAATGCGTTGGATGTACTTATGTTTTCTACTCAATTGCATTTTACTTTTTATATCATATGAGTGTATTCCTGCTAAGCCTGTAAATGTGCAGATAGCAGGAACTGATGTGATTATCACACTGAACAAAAGGCATCCGTTCTTCTTGATAACGGCTTTACCTTTAAAGACAAAAATGCAGACAGTGAGATTATAAATACTCGAAGTGACCACTTTTCCTATGGAGAATATTTGGAATTATATCTTGGTGACAAGTCTTTCGGTCATGTCTGTGTCACACCTACATGGAAGGATACGGATGAGCTTAAAAACTGTACTGTAACATCCTTTTAAGTTACACCCGATGATGGATTTGTCTGCTCAAGTTTTAACAATATAACTCTGTCGGATTTAAAGCTTAAAGACTTTGAAACAAAAGATTTGACAGATATTTTTTTCACTACATCCGACAGATTATGATGAGATGAAAGGTCCTTATTATTTTGTACTAACATTGCAAACTCATGACTATTCTCTTTGGAAACGCTATCGTATAGAAGCTGATTTTAACTCCGATAACAGTCTTTCATACTACAATGTTATGGCACAACATACTATATGGGAATAAAAAACGGAAAGCTTAAGCGGCTTTCCTTTTTATATCAGATTATCTGATATTCATATTTTCCATACAGTTTTTCAGTATTGTGCTTATATAATTGCCCTTTTTTCTGTTGATACATGCAGTCGCATATGTCATTGGAGCTTTGTATACTTCTCCTATATAATCAGGACTTGTTAAAACAGGCATGGAATAGTATGCATTCTTTTTATTTTTCAAATCTATAAACCACTCTCCGCCATATACTTCCTGAAAGTCTCACCGATATATACCGTCAAATAGTCAAGGGTTTTGGCATCACCTATCAAGTCCTTTATCTCACTGTAATTAGTGAGAATCCAATTTTCAATCTCATCCAGCGACTCTATACTGTAGTCAAGTTTTAAATTATTCTCCCCCGCAAATGCATCTGTAAAATACTCCATTTTAGAGTCTATAAGAATTATCCATTCTTCAAAGTTTTCTTTCGTATAAGCTCATTTTTATATCCAACTTTCCTAATTCATATAAATATTCTCCAACTCACTCAATACTCTATAATTGAATATATATTCTATTTAGTATAATCATACATAGATGTAAATACAATATATTTCTTATACATTAGATTAACGTAAATATAATTTATAAACTCAAAATAAGTATATTTAGCAAAATTATAAATAGATTTTTGTATAAATATATAGTAAAAATTAAATCAAAAATTTATGGAGGTGAATTTATGTTCAAAAACTCACATCGAAACTTCCCGTTATTTTCTGTTTTTTTAGCCATATGTCTCTTGGCTATATTTGCATCAGCCTGCTCAGCAGGTAAAAATCCAAGACGGAATCTCAAAAAGTACAAGTTCAATAAGTTTTCTCTTTATTTAAAGGAGACAATTTGTATATGGCTCGCTATGATAACTCGAGATTATAGACTTGGGATTTTGTACAACTAACGGAAGTGTTATGGAAAAGTTTTCTATAAATGGATATAACAAAATTAGATCAATTTTGTTCATTTTCAGATTATGACGGTGAAACCTATACTCTATATATCGACATATAAAAACCTCACAAAACGGACTAAGGTAGCTGACAATGTTACAGCACATTCAGCCTTAAAATGGTGATATACTCTATATTTCAAATAAAGAGCTGTTTTTATATAAAGGTGGTAAAGCGGTCAGTCTCTTTAAAGAAGAGGCGAAGAAGAAATAAAATACATACTTTCTAAGGCTCAGGATAAGCTTTTAATTGTTCCTGGTAAGCGCAATTATGACAAAGAAAAATTGATGAATGTATATTTAATCGATATATATACAGGTAATAACACAGTATATTCAGATTTTAATATAAATTCTTTCGATTATTCTTTTGAACTTGATTCAATATGCTATTTTAAGGATAATACAGTATATAAGTTGGAAGATGGAAACTCAAAAGAAATAGTAAAAGGTATTGACGAACCATATAATAGCGTTACTTATTCTTCCGATAATGTCATCTATGCGTCAAAAAGCTGATGAACCAACATCCCTCTATAGATTTGACTTTAATGGCAATGAGGAATTAGTCAGTGATTTGTTTGTAAAATTTGTAAAATTTAATATAAAAGAAAAATTTTCTGGCATATACAGAAAAACTCTGAGGACAAAAATTATTCTAAAAGTAGTACAAAATGGTGAAACACTTGGAGAGTATGAAGATATAGAAGATAGTGACGACATATACAGACTCAAAGAAGCACACTCTTTCTAAATCAAAAATATTGGTATTTTTCTCTGAAGAAAATAAGAAGCTTTGGAAAAGTCGCTTTTAGAAGGAAATGAAAAAGGTGAAATTGAGCTTGTAAATGAAAATATAAATTATTTTGTAGATTTTGCTTATTCACAAGACTCTAAAGCGGAAAATGATGATTTGTTGTATAAAGCAAAAAAATCAAAGGAAATGACTACTATTCTTTATTCCTGGATAAAAACATTATCAATGAAAATGTAGGCAAATATTATTCTCCGGCACATTTGGAAAAATAATGGTACTGAGACTTATATCATATACACTGATACTCTTTCACAAACTTCATATGAAGATGATAATGATACTTATCATATTTGGGAAAACGGTCAGGGATACTGTAATTGCAAAAAATGTAAAAAGATTATAATGGATATCATTCATATCGTAATAAATTAGAAAAATTTATTTTTAACTGATTATGACGAAACTAAAGGAACAGGTACTTTAAAAACAATATTTAAATGGAGAACTTAAAGATATAGACAGTGATGTAAAGGGCTTTGTAAAAAATAATACAAGTTCATTTAGCACTATATTCAGATAATAAAGATATAAATACTGCCGGAGTCGCACGCGACCCATGTGGATCACGTAAGGCTCCGGCAGTAATATATCTTCTAAAGTATTAGACCCTACTTTCCCATGTCTTCCAAACAGTTTTTTAGTATTGTACTTATATAATTGCCCTTTTTTCTGTTGATACATGCAGTTGCAAATGTCATCAGTGCTATATAGCTCTCTCCTATGTAATCAGGACTTGTCAAAACAGGCATGGAATAGTATGCATTCTTTTTATTTTTTTAAATCTATAAACCACTCTCCACCTATATGTTTCCTGAAAGTCTCACCGATATATACCGTCAAATAATCTAAAGTCTTAGTGTCATTTATCAAATCCTTTATCTCCTGTAATTATTTAGGGATCCAATTTTCAATCTCGTCAAGTGACTCTATACTGTAGTCAAGTTTTAAATTATTTTCTTTTTGCAAACACATCTGTAAAATACTCCATTTTTAGAGTCTATAAGAATTATCCATTCTTCAAAGTTTTCCTTGGTATACGCCATATTTTGTCTCCGGTTTTCTGATTTTTCAATCATTAAATGATTCCAATATCAATATTCTAAACTTTAGTGGACTAAAAGGCGCATACCTAATCGAGCAAATCAATCGTTGTTTCACTCCAAACAATACTCTTTTTATGGCTGAATGTATCGAATCCGAACTTCCCATGATACGAACCTATTCCGCTAGCTCCTACTCCTCCAAACGGCATATAGTGATTTGATACTTGCAGTATGACATCATTTATGCATCCACCACCGTATGAAATACTCTTTATAATATGCTTTTGCCCTATCTTCATCCCTTTGTAAATACATAGCATGCCAAAAGGCTTCTCATGTGCTTTTATTATCCGTATTACATTATTGATATCGTCATATTCTATGATTGGAAGCACCGATTCAAATATCTCTTCTTTCATGATTTCATGGTTGAAATCCACATCAGGTAAAAATAGTAGGCTCTAATCTACGAACTACATCATCACCTCTGCCACCTATTATACTCTCCTCTGATTTTATTAAATTCATCAGTCTTTTTATAATGATACTCATTTATTATTCTTGGATAGTTATCATTATTTAATGCATTAGGATATCTTCTCTTTATTTCTTTTGCAGATACTTTATAAATCTGTCCTTAGCACTGCTATGTATTAACACATAATCAACAGATACACAGGTCTGTCCGGCATTAAGCAGTTTCCCAAATTACTCGCCTTGCGGCAAGTTTAATATCGGCTATCTCATCTATAATACAGGGCTCTTTCCACCAAGCTCCAAGGAAACCGGTATAAGGTTATTGCTCGCTGTATTCATTACAATCTTTCCCACTCTTTGACTTCCTGTAAAGAATATATAATCATATTTTTTTGATGTAGAAAGCTCATCATAATCTATATCTTCATCCACACAGAAAAAATATAGTTTGAACCGAAAAGCTTTTATTTATAATGTTTTAATTACTTTTGAGGTATAAACACTTTCTTTTGAGCATTTGATTATTGCTGTATTTCCTGCTGCTATTGCCGCTACAAGCGGTGCTACAGCAAATTGAAGGGGTAATTCAAGGTGATATAATAAGCACTACTCCATAAGGCTCAGGTATACATAATTCTTTTGCCGGAAATGTAGATATAGTTCCTTTTACCTTCTCCGGCCTGCTCCACTTTCTTACATTTTTAAAAGCCTCATTTATCTCGCATAAACTATTGCAAGTTCACTCACATATGCCTCAGCTCTAGACTTTTAAAGATCCTTATATAGAGCGGAAAGGATTGCTACCTCATTATTTCTGATTGCTCCTTTAACCTTTGCAACATCTTTTATCCTGTATTTAACCGACTTAGTTGCATTTGAGTTAAATAAATCTCTTTTAGTTATTTATAATTTCTTTTAATTCTACTTTTTTTCTCCATAATGTAACTCACCGTCCTTCCACATTATAAAATAGATTTAATCAATTAAATACCTGCCTGGAGAATTTTGACTTGTCAGTTTCTTCAGGAAGCTTTAAGCGTAACTCTATTTTCCTTTGGTGAATATCCGCTGTTAAAAAAATCAATAAAACAGTCCTTCCCCAGACAGTTCATCTATATAAAAAGCCCTTTTTCGTCCATCAACTGAAACATTTCCTCATCTCGAGAAAACAAAAATATCCGTTGTTTCATCTTCATTATCAATGACAATATATGGATCTTTCCAAAATGTAATACTTTCTTTTATTTTTTTCTATAAAAGCATCCTTATCTTTATCAGTATATAAGATGTAGTCGATACCTGTAATCATTTTTCACCTGTACCTGTAAAATATTCTATCTCAGTTTTTCTGATTTTTAGAATATATTATTCAACATATCATTAATATATTTACGTAGACCATCTTCTGTATCTATTCCATATTTATTATTTGTCTGAATATAATAATTCATTATTTGATCTTTTGACAAAAGCTCATTTGAAGAATACTTTCACCATATCCTATTCGTGCTTCCTTCCAAGGGGACTCATTGTGTGTAATCTTCTCCAATACCTTTCCACTATATATTCCAAATGTATTTACAACAAGCTCTATTACTTTCTTTTCATTATCTTTCAAAGTATCTTCCATCCCGCTTAAAAGTGCAAAACGTGCATCATCAATAGGATTATACTTAAAAATCTCTAAACAGTTCATAAACCTCCGGATATACAGGCCCATGTACCCAGCTCTACAATCCTCCACAAATATAGGCTTCCTATATAACGCTAAATATACTCCCTGAGTAAAATATAATAATTTCTGTAACATTAGAGGTGTTACCTCTTCCAGCTTTTTAAAAATATATGCAATTACCTAAGCATGTTATCAGAAACAGAAAATAACCTTTCCATACTTACAGCTGCATTATAGGCTTTTCTATATGCTGTATCTGTTATTCTCTCTCTGTTTTTCAATAAGTTTCTTTTTCATATATTCCGGTGACGAAATTGCAGATTTAATTATATCCGAATATTCTTTTGACGGCACCTGTCCTTCCAGATATCTGGAAATAGTTATCTCTCAAATCCAATTGCTAAAGATAGAGATTCTTTTTCCTATATTATAAATTTTCATGAATCTTTCGATGTCATCAACTGATACCAATCCTCTGCTTCCCTATACTGCTCATCAATTTCTCGAATATTCTTATCCATAAGTCCCGGAACACTCATTTCCTCACCGCATTCCGTACATACGGCAACAGTAATTGAAAAATTATAATACTTATCCTTTATATTTTTTTATAATATCCTTCTTTTTGTAAAATGTATTCCGTCTCTCTTCTACACTCGATACAGAAATCCCTTCTCTCCTTTGACAAAATAGTCACCTCAAATTATTACTTGAAATAGTATGTAAGCGGATACTTCTGCTCATGGAATGAAATAATAATCACAAAACAGTTCTATAATCAATACATTATCCCCGGAGAATATGATTTTTGATTTATATAATCAAAATACACTTATGATTACTTTTTGTCAATATCCTATCATAGATTATATTTTTAACCTTATATACTTATAAAAAAATACCTTTTACTTATTTAACGTATAACAATGATATATGTTTTTACACCTCATATCCCCCTACTCCAATATCTCCAAAATATCCTCTATCTCTACTCCCTCACTTAATACAATAGTTTTATTATATCCCTCATCACATAATAAAACTTCCCTTTCATAAGAAGTAGCTTCGAGCCATTTTATAAACTCTGCATAATCATAGAGCCTGTTTTTGAGTTGAAATGATTTATCATGAATACACTTCTATCCTTAAGCATCCAAAAGTTCAAACTCATACTCATCCTCGTAGTCTTCCCAACAAATATTGTACCGGCAGTCCTCATCATCCTTTACCGAAATACCGACTTTTAGGAAATCTTTGTTTAATGTCATTATTAAACTTATCCAAATTAAAATCATTATTTTCTTTTATCCGTCACGTAGATAAAATATGAAACAGCCATATTCCTCCATAAAAAGTATTAAATATCGTAAATTTTACAACAAAATGATATAATATAAGTATACAACTTTTAATTTGAAAAGGGAGCTACAATGGCCTTTTTATAATTTCCATAGCACTCGCTATACTTGTATTGATACTCCTTACGTTTACAGTTTATATGTACATAAAACTGGTAATAGCCGTAAGTACTTATACTGAGGTTCCAAATTGGATGTACAAGATTGGACAGGCATTTAAAAGTAAGATCAATATCAATTACGAGGATTTTTACAGAACTTGCGGCATTGTGGGATACCAATTTTTTTATCCTTTGTTTTATTTTTAGCCAATATTTTTCTATTTTTGTAATGTATTATCAAACACAAAATTACAATAAAAGCATTTTATATGTGTAGGCTTGCAGGTAGTAGTTGTTTTTGATAGCAATGCTATTCTACTTTATAGTAAAACTAATTTTATTTTTGTATCTCATATATTGGGAATTTTACAGGCCACTCTACTCACCGACAAACGCTGTAATAGCAGGTATATTTGTTACTGCACTTGTATATACTCTATGGATGCTTAGGGTAGATTTCCTGAAAAAAACCTATAAATATACAAATGAGATAACAGCACTGTGGTAATAGGCGAAACAAAAGCCTCCTCTCTTTTAGCAGACGGCTTTTGAGGTTTTACGGTAAAGATGCAGACAGTGAAATTGTAAATAAACGAAACAGCCAACTTCACTATGGCGAACTTGTAGAATTGCTTCGTGACGGAAAAATCTTATGGATATATGAGTATTACTCCTACATTTAAGAATTCCGATAAACTCGAAAAAATTGCACCATAACATATTATGAGGTACCGGGTGACAGCGAGGTTTTATCTCAGGTAAAATTTAATGACACAGCTCTATCAGGATTAAGTATTCAGGATTTTGAAGACAGAGATCTGGCTGATATTTTTTTCACTAAAGCCTTATAATTATCATCAGTATAAACGCAGTCCTTTGTATACCTTAAAACTGCAAACTGTAGGGTACTCACTGTGGAAAAGTTATAGCATTGAGGCGGATTTTTTTCGAAAACAATTCAGTACACCATTATGGTGTAAAGGGACAACATACAATTTGGGAATAATGGAGAAATAAAATGGGATTTTACTATATTTGCATTGTTTTTGGACTTTTTGGTCTTACTCTGCTTTCTATTAACAATTTATATATTTTTAGACTGGTAATCGCCGTCTCTACCGGCACAGAAGTTCCAAAGTGGATATATAATTTCGGACAAGGTTTTCAGGGTAGGATTCGTATAAACTATGATGATGTTACAGAACCTGAGGCACTAAAAGCAGTATCATCATTTATATTCGTATATTTTTTAGCTAATATCGCCTGCATAGGTATTATATTTTACAACACAAATAATTTTATGTTGTCACTTTATAACTGCTTAAAATATCAGCTAGGCATTGCAGTGCTGAGTTTGATATTTTATCACCTTATACAACTTATATCTACACTTATAAGTAATCATAAAAACAAAATTTTTCCGACTCTACTCTGCTTCCAACGCTGTTATAGCCGGACTGTTTATTTCACTTTTTACACTTACTCTATTTGTATCTATGATAGGTTTTCCTGAAAAGCCCGTTGTAGTACAAATTGATAAAAAGCAATATAATTATCGGTGAAACAAAGGCAGCCCAACTTCTATCAGACGGCTTTTACTTCCCTGAAAAACTGCGAGACAGTGAGATCGTAAATAAGCGTGACGACCACTTTTATTATGGTGAGCTTTTAGAAATATTTCGTGATGATAAATCCTATGGTTTTGTAAGTGTTACACCTACATTAAAAGATAGCGATATGCTAAAAACTGTACTGTGACATATTATAGAATACCGGCAGACAGTGAGGGTTTTATCAGAGGTCAAATTCAATAATACAGATCTTTCAAAGCTGAGTATAGATGACTTTAGAAAGAGATTTAACTGATATTTTTCATTACATCCGATTAAATACGAAGAAGTAATGAATGATATTTCATTTAAACTTGAAATTCAGCCATCCGACTACGTCATATGGAAAAGATACAGTGTAGAAGCTGATTTCGACTCATACTATATGCCCTCAGAATATGGCGTAAGAGCACAGCATACAATATGGGAATAAACACAAAAACTGTAGTAGAAGCTACCCTTCCGCTACAGTTTTAATCTAAGTCCAATTCGTTCGAAGATTTCATTAACACGTTTAGTGTAGTAAGCTGGGTTGAAGATTTCGTCGATTTCTTCTTGAGTGAGGCGAGAGGTTACCTCTGGATCTGCTTCAGAAGTGGTTTAAAGTCTACTTGATTATCCCATGATTGAGCTGTCTTCGGTTAAACAAGGTCGTAAACTTGCTCACGCGTCATGCCTTTTTCAATCAAAGTCAGCATAGCACGTTGACTGAAGATAAGACCAAGTGTAGAGTTCATATTGCGTTTCATGTTTTCTGGGAAGGCTGTCAAGTTCTTAACGATATTTCCAAAACGGTTGAGAATGTAGTCAATCAAGATGGTTGTATCTGGTGTGATGATCCGCTCAGCTGATAAGTGAGAGATATCACGTTCATGCCAAAGTAACACATTTTTCATAAGTTGTTACCATATGACCACGGATGACACGCGCAAGACCTGTCATGTTTTCAGAACCGATAGGGTTCCATTTGTGAGGCATTGCTGAAGCTCCTTTTTGACCTTTTGGAAAAGAACTCTTCCACTTCACGTTGTTCTGATTTTTAAGACCACGAATCTCCGTTGCTATACGCTCGATAGAAGTTGCGATGCTGGCAAGAACCGCAAAATACTCAGCATGAAGGTCACGAGGAAGGACCTGTGTAGAGATTTCTTGGGCACGGATACCCAATTTGTCGCAGACATATTTTTCAACGAATGGTGGGATGTTGGCAAAGTTACCAACCGCACCAGAAACCTTACCGGCTTCCACACCAGCAGCTGCATGCTCGAAACGCTCGATGTTGCGTTTCATTTCGCTGTACCAAGTAGCCAATTTAAGACCAAAAGTTGTCGGCTCAGCGTGCACACCGTGGGTACGACCCATCATGATGGTGAACTGTGTTCTTTCGCCTTATCTGCCACGCTTTTAGTAAAGTTTGCAGATCCTTACGGATAATTTCATTGGCTTGTTTGTAGAGGTAACCATAGGCCGTATCCACCACGTCAGTAGAAGTCAAACCATAGTGAACCCACTTGCTCTCTTCACCAAGAGTTTCAGAAACCGCACGTGTGAAAGCTACCACATCGTGGCGAGTCTCCTGCTCGATTTCCAAAATACGGTCGATGTCAAAGTCCGCCTTCTTGCGAATCAAAGCCACATCTTCCTTAGGGATTTCCCCAACTCAGCCCATGCCCCGTCAGCCAAGATTTCACCTCAAGCCAAACACGGTATTTATTTTCTTCACTCCAAATGTTCGCCATCTCATGGCGAGAGTAACAGTTGATTATGTTTTTCCCTTTTTGATGTTTCACGAGTTGGACGGACGTCAGCGGCTTCCTCCGGAATCTCATGACTAAATCTTGAGCCTGAAGTCTCAAAATTTCCGTCGCTTACGCTTTCCCCACGGCGTGAAACATCCGTTTGACGAATAAAAGTCGTTTTATTCAAATTCTTCTTTACCAATCCACACTGATGGATAGTGATCAAGTTTATTCAAATCCGTATCCAGCGGGATATCATAGATAGCTAAATAGTTTTCAGGAAATTGTGCAACTAGCTCTTCATACTTATCTTTCACCTTTTCATGATCGCTACTAGCATACAAGACTTCGACGGCTGCTCCTGTCTTTTTCTTTTTCGACAAATGCATTTTACGATTATTTTTAATCATAGACTTTACCTAAAAATCAATCCCTTTTCCAGCAGTAGTTGACTGGCTTCTCTGCTGACTTTATCAGCTACGACAAACCTAGTCAACCTTGCAGGGGTAAGACAACGGACATTGTAATTAGGATCCTGTCTTACTCCCCAAACTCTTCCACACCATCCGGCACATCACTAAACAAAGTCACGTGTCCCATCTTACGATTGTGTTTATTTCTAATTTACCATATAAATTGAAGCAAACACTCCTATCCTTTTCTTTTAAAGTTTTAGTTCAAGAAATCCTGAGCTTTTTGTAATTTTTACAAATAAAAATACCCATGTTCTTCTTAATTTCTATATTAATTATCTATTGAACAATAGTATTTTCCAAATTCTCAGAGAAAGTAATTAGCTCTTCTAATAATTCATTTATTTCAATTTCCACTTCTGTAATACTTCCTTCGCGACTGTTATCAATAAATGAATACCTAATCCTTGAACCAATTACTTCTGATGTTGAAATATCGTGAGCAAGAATATTTCGCAATTTAACATGTGGTATATCAGATAATTTCTTTAACTCATCTGCAGTTTGAAAAATTACCAAAGTATTGTTTGTATAGCTCTTTTTCTACCCTGCAGTTTTCTAACTTGTCATCAAAATATTTTTAAAATGTTCCTAGTAATAACATCATCATAGCTATTTAAATCCGGTAAGATACTGATAATTTTTGAGCGCACAAAACTTTCTGTAAATACAAAAAGCAGCTAGTATTAATGACTTTTTAACCAAAGCATCATTATTGCTTGCGACTTTATTCTTAATAAGTTCAATCTCTTGTTTATAATTTAAAAATTTCTATACTATATTGATCGAATAAATCATCTGAATCATTCCAATACATATAACTCTCTGGGAGTTCCCCAGCATCTTCATATAGAGTTTCCCCTATTGGAGCTCCTACTTCAATCAAGAGATAAATCGCTAACTCTCTAATTTCACTATCATTTATACTCGGAAAAATTAAACTCTTTAGATGGATAATCAAAAGAATCTAACATATCATCTGAAACATCATAGACACCTTTTTAAGTATCCTCTTAGAGCTTCTTCAAAAAGAAATAGTTTCTCCAAAAGGTATCTCAAGTCCAAAATAATCCAATAACGATTCTATTTGATCATCAGAAATAGATCAGAGTCAGGAAACTCAACATAATTTCCATAATTCCATTCATCTCTACTTGCACCCTGTATTAATATCAATATTTGGGTTTAAAATTTCAACCATATCATCAAAAATCACTCATATTTTCTCCTAAAAATCAATCTCTTTCCCAAATTCCTCAACCTTATCCGGTTCATTATTAAACAAAGTCACATGCCCCATCTTGCGGTTGTGCTTTGCTTCTAGCTACCATATAAGTGGAGGTGAGCACTTGGATTTTCTGTCACATATTTTTCAGCAACCTCGACATGCTGGCCGAGAACATTGAGCATGACGGCTGGTGCATGCAGTTTGATGGTTGGCAATGGTGCGCCTAGAACACCGAGAATATGCGTGTCAAACTGCGAGAAGTCACAAGCTTCGATCGAGTAGTGGCCTGAGTTGTGTGGACGCGAGGCAATCTTATTGACGATGATGTCGTCAGCCGTCGCAAAACATTTACACGCAAAGGGTTCCAGACAAATTGAGCTGTTCTGCAATTCGCACTGCCATGGCTTTGGCTTTTTCAGCCAGACTTTCTGAAATGCGAGCAGGCCTAATGATTTTCAAAAAAATGTTGTTACGGTGGATATTTTCCTGAACGGGAAAAACCGTCACGTACTTTTCATTTCCTGACACGATGACAGAAATTTCAAGGTCAAAATTGACGAATTCTTCCAAAACGCAGTCTACTGAATCTGCTAGTGCATCATAGCTTTCTTCCAAATCTGCTTCTGAGCGAATAACTTTTTGTCCATGGCCATCGTAGCCACCAGTCGCAGTCTTAAGAACATAGTTTTCGACAGGGTCGATATCTGCCAAGTCTTGGCTGAAGTCACGACCTTATAAGGTGCTACGGTGACTTGAGCCTTGTTTGACAAAAAGTCCTTTTCAAAGATGCGATTTTGAGAGATGCGGAGTAGGTCTGTTCCTTGTGAAAGCTGTCCATCCTTGATAACAGCATCCAGACCGTCAGCATCGACATTCTCAAATTCATAGGTGAGGACATCGCAACGCTCTGCCAGCTGACGCAGAGCTTCCACGTCGTCGTAAGGTGCCTGAGATGATTTCTGCCACACGAGAGGCTGGGCAGTCCACCGCAGGATCTAGCTCAATAACCTTATGCCCCATGTAGATAGCGAAATAGCCATCATCTGACCCAGCTGACCGCCACCGATAATTCCGATTGTTTTAGATGAGCTCATTTGTCGACTCCTCTGCGATTTTTCCTTGTTCTTCTGCAAAATCTGATAATGCTGTTGCGATAGCCTGGTCCTCTACTGAAAGGATACGGAGGGCAAAGAGAGCGGCGGGCGTTAGTCGCACCAGCTTCACCGATAGCCATGGTTGCACCTGGCATCTGAACGATGGAATAAGTGAATTCACACCGCTAAGAGCACGTGATTTGACTGGCACACAGATGACTGGAAGGGTTGTTTTGGTAGCAACCGTCACTGGCAAGTGGGCAACGCCACCTGCACCAGCGATGATGACCTTGATGCCACGGCTACGTGATTCTTCCGCATGTTTGAACATGAGATCCGGTGTATGGTGTTCGAAACAACTTTCTTTTCGTAAGCGACGCCGAAGTTGTCTAGGACTTCAACTGTTTTTGCATGGTTGCCCAGTCGGATTTTGAGCCCATGATGATGGAAATTACCGGTTTCATAGTTAATATCCTTTTCTTTTTTGACAATGGTCTTAGGTGGTGGGGACGGAAGCAAACCTTCGGTTTCATTCCTAAACTTTGAGCCTAGGGTCTCAAAGTTTCCCTCGACCAGAACAGGATCTGTTCTGGTCCTCTCACCACGGCGACCATTATCTTAGTTTGGCTCGCTTTCGCTCACCTTTTTACGACCTACGGTCGCTGATTATTGTTTGCTTTGCTACCGATATCTGTACGGTAGAAGAGGCCTTCGGTGTTTTTGACTGTTGAGTTCGCTGTAGATGATATTTTGACCATCTTTAAAGGTGTCTGCTGTTGTGACTAGCATGTAGACACGTCCGCCGTTTGAGAGGAGGTCTTGACCATTTTCAGCGAATTTAGCACCTGCATAATAAGTGATGATGTCACCTTCCGTCTTGGCAGGAAGTTTAACACCCTTCTCATAAGCAATGGGATAGCCGTTTGAGGCTACAACCACGCCAAGTGTCAAACGAGGCAGGGATGATTTGCGTCTTAGGATCGCCAAAGCGAGAGTTGAACTCGATGACTTTAGGTGCAGTCAGCTGTCAAGATAAGACCAGCGTAAATAACACCTGTTTAGGGACGACCTTCTTTAATCATGCCTTCAAGAACTGGCTTGACAATGGTGTCAACCACGCTCTGTGACAAGTGAGGAACTGTCGCATAAGCCCCATCCCACCAGTGTTATGGTCCTTGTCACCATCATAAGCATGTTTGTGATCCTGAGCCGTTGGCATGATGTAGAACTTGTCTCCATTGACAAAGGCAAAAAGTGAAAAATTCCTCTCCGTCCAGAAATTCCTCAATGATCACACGCGCACCTGAGTCCCCGAATTTATTGTCCAAAAGCATCTCGTGAGCTGCTTCTACTGCTTGCTCAACTGTCTCCGCAACGACGACACCTTTCCCAAGGGCCAAGCCATCTGTCTTGACGACGATTGGAGCTCCTTGTTCCTCGATGTAAGCCTTGGCTTCCTCGAAATCTGAAAAAATGTGCCATAGGGCTGCTGTCAGAACGTCGTATTTAACCATGATTTCCTTAGCAAAATCCTTAGACCACTCAAGCTCAGCCGCAGCCTTAGTCGGATCAAAAGCCTTGATACCAGCTGCATTGAAATCATCCACGATTCCAGCTGCAAGGGCATCATCTGGACCTATAAAAGTCCAAGCAATATCGTTGACTTTTTACGAAGTCGAT
>BNJU01002549.1_pt1 | contig 71319 bp, 82 predicted proteins | sample 8539281 | NCBI WGS metagenome assembly BNJU01 (sample SAMD00202456, study PRJDB9452) | human saliva metagenome | isolation source: human saliva | place: Japan | reverse complement strand
CCGACTCCATGTCACGAATCAACTTCAGATCACTAGAACCAAGGTAAGCCTAGCCTGCATAGTCGCGATCACCAAAGTCAATGATTCGTCACTTCCACATTGGATGCTCTTAGGTCGTCCCTATTGCGTGAGGTGGTGAGCTATGGGCGACCTGCGCACTCACGCTTGTAGCTCACCCACCCGCACCCGGCGTCGGGTGAGGACGCACGTCTGCTGCGAAGATCCGTGAACGAGATCGGGCGGCGCAGGCAGAAGGAGCTACCGCCCGCACACCGCCACGGGAAACGCAGGTGAGGGCGACGGCGTACCGTCCACTCAGTCCCCTCTCACCCTCACCCGCGAGTCTCAGTAGGCGCTCGCGCCTCATTCGGCCAAGCCTGAATCACCGCCCTCCATCGTCATCGGCGGTTTCAACGCCTCGCGACCGCAGCGCCCGGGCTCCCGACGGCGTCGCCATCACCGACGGCGTCGCCGGCCTCCCCCAAAACCACGGAGCCCCTGCCGGTCACCCTGGCGCCGACCGCCGCCTCGGCCCGCGCATCGGCCTCCTCCTTGAGCCGGGTGTTGACCTTCTCGACGTCGAGCCGCATGAGCAGGAAGAGGATGAGCGCGTTAGCCGCGAGGGCAAACCACACGTACATGATGTAGATCATCTGATGGCGGACCCGGCTGGACCCTTTGAGGCCCCTGTCGTACCCAGAGGCGGCCAGCAGCCACCCGGAGAGGGCTGTGCCGAGGCCGCCGCCCACCTTTTACGCCGAGCGACGTGCAGGAGAACATGAGCCCGTCGATGCGCTTGCCGGTGCGCAGCCAGGTGTTCTCCGAGGCCCCGGCACTAAGCGCGTTGAGCGTGCCCTCGCAGCGAGCTCATGCTCAGGGCCGCGACTGCGGAGAGGACTCAGCATGAGCGACATTGTGCATGTAGGCCGCCACGAGCACCTGAGCCGCCGAGGGTCGCGATGACGTGGCCACGATGTTGATCCGGAACATGCCCCGAACCGGCCTCACCACCAGCGGCGTGATCACGAGCCCCACGATGAGCGGGGACGTTAATGGCCCAGGCGAAGGTCCCCAGCAGGCTCTCGTCCCTAAGGATGTACTTCTGCAGAAGTAGATCCCTCATATTGAGCATCGCTGTGAAGATCTGGGTGAGCAGGAAGACGATGAGGATGATGAGGTAGTACTTGTTGGATACGAGCATCTTGGCCGACTCCCCCACCGAGAGCTTGTCCTCCTGGGGCTCCTCCTCGCCTCCAGCTCCTCGGGCGGCAGCCCTTGACCGAGAGCACCGAGAGCGTGTTGACCCCAGGCCGAGCAGCGGCGTAGATGATCGCCATCGTCCGCCAGCCGACGGCGCCGCTGCCGAACAGGGCCACACCGCCCACGGTGACGCTCTGATGAGCAGGTTCGTCCGAAGGCGAACATGAAGCGGATGGAGCCCATCTGCACACGCTCGGCCCGTTGCGGGTGATGAGTGCGGTACAGCGAGGAGTAAGCGATAAGTTGCTGGCCGCAGAACACGGCGTTGAGCAGGGTGTAGGCGATGAAGAACCAGGCGTACTTGGCGGTGTCCCCAGGTTTCGTGGGGATCGCGAAGATTGCGATGAGCATGGCGGCACAGCCCACGAACCCCACAGCATCCACGGGCGGGCCTTGCCCATCCGCGTGTTGGTGCGGTCCAGCAGCGCCCCGAAGATGATGTCGGAGAAGCCGTCGAAGAGCCGGGAGACCATCATGAGCGTGCCGACGACGCCCGCATTCAGTCCGGCGGTGTCCGTCAGGTAGATCATGACGAAGGCGGACAGGAGGACGCAGACGACGTTGCCGGCGACGTCGCCCGATCCGTAGCCCACCTTGCTGTACCACTTCAGGTACTTCTTCTCGCTGGGCCGCCTCAGTCCGATTCCTGCTGTGGGGGCGCTGGTCTTCTGCCGGCAGATCTGCTGCTCATAGCGTCACCTCGTTGTGAGTGCTGTGTGGGAGATAGGCTGAGCAGGAGATGGAGCCCATCCCCAGCCTCCTGGCTGTCAACCTGGTAGCGGGGGCTGCAGGGCGGGCCCTGCAGCTGTTGGATCCGATACCGGCCATGGCGGCGGCGTCGAGGCACAGGGACCGTGCATGCTCGACGGCGTCAGATCGGTGTTACGGTGCCGAGGCGGCCAGCCTCCTGCGTGTAACGGGAGGCGTTGAAGGAGAAGGGGTTGGCCCGACGACGGCCAGGCTCAGCCCGCCCCTGAGACGATCACCTTGTTGCAGTCGGCGTGGCTGCCGTTCTCCTGGGGCTCGGACTGAGTCCTCGTGGAGGTCGACGACCCGGCGCCGAAGGCCCCGTGGTGGCTGGCGCGGCGCTTGTCGACGCAGCTCTCCTGCGGGCCCAGGCCGTAGTAGTCGACCTGACTCATGGACTCGGGCAGGAAGAGGCGCAGCCCAGGCGCGGCAGGCTCGAAGCCCAGCGTCCGCGCAGCCGCATTCGAGCCTCAGGACGCCGTCGTCGGTGAGGGCTCCAGAGAAGTCGCCCGTGCAGAGCGGGCTGGACTGAGGCGCCACGAGGCCGACGTCGGCGCTGACGGCTGACCCGACCGGGCCTCATCGACCTCGACACCGTAGGCGCGGGCCACGGCCTGCTGGTAGTGGGCACGCTCCCACTCCAGGCGCACGTGGCGGTCGTTGTCGGTGGGCGCCCGCCAGATGTTGAGCTCGACCGGGCTGGTCCAGGAGCTCGCGCCCCTCGGTGGACAGCGAGACGGGTAGACCGGTGCGCGTGTCGATGGCGCAGCTCAGCCTGTCGCTGTCGATCTCGATCCGAGTGCCCCTCACGTCTGACCGGAAGTCGGGTCTCGCCGATGGGACGGTTGGCGAGCGCGGCGACCCACCTGTGGCGCCTGTCGGCGTTGCGCAGGGCGCGATCTCGTCGAAGCCCAGGACGTGACCGGCGGCCAGCAGCGAGTCGAGGGCGCGCGAGCCGGTAGGTGACCAGCAGGTGGCAGCGGCCGGTGGGTGGGACGCTCGGCTCGCAGCGCAGCATGACGCTCGGTGCGGCGGGACGGGCTCCACCAGGTCGAGGTCTCGCGGTCCACGACGACGTTGTCGCACCGCACCTCGTAAGAGATGCGCAGGTACTGGGACAGGTCGGTGGTCGAGGTCATTGTGGATAGTGAGCAGACCTCGTCCTGGTCGTACTCGATGACGCGGGCGGGGCGCTGGACGTTCTGAGCTCGGCCAGGCCGGGGGTGGGGACACGGTCGGGCGAGACGAGCCCGTCGACACAGAAGTTGCCGTCGTGGACGGCCTCGTCGTGGTCGCCTCCGTAGAGGTGGACCGGCCGGCCGTCATCACTGGTCCCGGCGGTGACCGCATGGTCGCACCACTCCCACACGAAGCCGCCGCACATGCGCTCGTCGGCCCGGATGATCTCCCAGTAGTCCTCGAGGTCGCCGGGGCCCAGCTGCCCATGGCGTGGCAGTACTCCACGAGGATGAAGGGCTTGTCCGGATCGGAGTCCAGGTAGTCGCGGATCTCCTCGATGGCCGGGTACATGCGGCTGTACAGGTCGATGCAGGAGTAGTCGTAACGGCGCTTGGAGTCGCGTAGTAGGAGCTCGTAGTGGGTGAGCCGCGTGGGATCGAAGTCCTTGACCCAGAAGAGCGCCGCCTCGAGGGTGCAGCCGTAGGGAGCACTCGTTGCCGGCGGACCAGGAGATGATGCTGGGGCGGTTCTTTCTCGCGGTGGACGCACAGCCTCATGCGGTCGACGGTGGCCTCGGTCCACTCAGGGGTTATCGGCGATGGGCTCTGTTCCAGTGCTCGACCTGGTTGTCCCAGGAGGGGTCGGCCAGGAACCGGCTCCTGGGTGCCGTGGCCTCGTTATCGGCCCCGGACATGACGTAGAAGCTGTGCCTGTCGCACAGCTGGTGAGCGCGGGTCGCTGGGGTAGTGGGAGCTGCGTACCGCGTTGATGTTGTGCCCTTCATCAGGCGCAGGTCCCACAGCATGTGCCGAGGTCGACGACGGGGCCGGTGGCGGGATCGGAGTCGTGCCGGCTGACGCCGCGCAGGGTGATGGGCCGGCCGCTGAGGCGGACGACGGCGTCGCTCACCTCGACCTCGCGGATGCCCACCCGGTCGGTGATGACCTCGTCGGGCGTGGTGATGACCAGGGTGTAGAGGTAGGGGTCCCTCGGCGCTCCACAGGTAGGGGGCCCTCAACGTTCAGGCGGGTCCGGTGGGTGTAGCCGTCGTCGCCGGCGAAGGGCTCCCAGCTCACCGGCGGCCACCACTGCACCGTCGTGGTCGACGAGGCTCGACGGAGGTGGGGACGGGCCCGCCCCGGTAGGCGCCCTGGATCTTGATGAGGGCGGTGGACGGGCCCGGCGTCGAAGCCGGTGCCGACCACCGCCGAGCGAGGTGGTGGTGACGTAGTCGAACAGGACGGCGGCCGGGCGGCTCAGGAGGTAGACGTCGCGGAAGATGCCGCTGGTGCGGAACTTGTCCTGGTCTTCCAGGTAGGTGCCGTCGCACCACTTGAGCACCAGGACGGCCAGACGGTTGGCGCCGGGGCGGACGAGCTCGGTGACATCGAACTCCGCGGAGGCGGGAGACCTGGCTGCAGCCGACGTAGGTGCCGTTGAGCCACTACGTAGAAGCAGGAGTCCACGCCCTCGAAGGTCAGGTAGGTGCTGGGGGCGGCGGGGTCCGGGGTGTACTGAAGTCGCGGATGTAGGCGCCGCAGGGGTTGTCCTGAGGCACGTAAGGCGGGTCGAAGGGGATGGGAGTAGCGGACGTTGGTGTACTGGTGGTGGTCGTAGCCCAGGTGCCGCCAGGTACTGGGCACCTGAATCGCGGTGAAGCCCTCCGGAACGGCGGCGGGGCCCTCCTCGCCGTGCTCGTCGTCGGTCTCGGGACCTTCTCCTCCCAGAAGGGGCTCGGTGAGCTCGTGGACGCTGGGCAGGTAGTGAAGGCCCACCGGCCGCTGAGCAGGTGGAAGCGGTCGAGTCCTCCCGCCTCCAGGGGCTGGTGGCGGTGGCCCGGGAGGCGGGCACGTAGTAGGAGCGTGGCGGCAGAGTGTGCTCGTGGGAGGACGTCGAGGTCCTCGAAGTGTCTAGGGAACGATCATTGTTCGGCTCCCCAGGGGTTGACGGGAACAGAGGACGCGCAGCAGTGCAACGTCTGCTTGTTGACGTTAACATAGTAGATGAGATCTACTCCAGTGAGGCAGATCTACTCACAAGATTCTGGCCCTACCCACCTCAAAGGCGGATCGATATGGTAACGTCATCACATCGTCAGGATGCGGTTACCCCTGACAATCCTGATAACCTCGCGTCATGCCAGGGCAGAGCCGGGGCGCGCAGGGAGCGCCGTCGATGAGCGACGTGGCCCGCTTGGCCGGCGTCTCGGCTCAAACGGTGTCGCGCGTGGCGGCGGGCTCGGAGCACGTCCGGCCCGATACCCGCGAGCGGGTCCTGCGCGCGATGAACCAGCTCGGCTACTCCCCCAACCGCGCAGCTCAGGCCCTGCGCCGCGGCTCCTTCAAGACGATCGGCGTGCTGACCCAGCAGATCCAGCGCACCGGGGAGGCCCTGACCACCGCGGGCGTGCTGGAGGCCGCCACCGCCGCCGACTACGCCGTCAACCTCGTCCAGGTGGAGCACCCCGCCTCCAACGACCTGCGCGAGGCCGTCTACCGGCTCTCCCACCAGGCCATCGATGGGCTTGTCGTCGTGCAGGCCGGGCGGGCCGGGCGCGAGCAACTGGTACTGCCCCCTCGATGCCGGTGGCGGTCTCGGACTCCACGCTCGTGGACTACTCACCCTCGGCCAGCGCCGACCAGGTCGGCGGGTGCGCGACGCCGTCGGGCACCTTCTGAACTGGGGGCACCGCACCGTCCACCACGTGTGCGGACCTGAGGACTCCCAGTCCAGCCTCATCCGCAGAGCCACCTGGGCCAGGACCCTGCGGGGAGGCGGGACGGGGAAGTTCCCGAGCCGGTACCCGGCGACTGGGAGGCCGCAGCGGGCTATGAGGCCGGCCTGCGCCTGGCCGCGGACCCGGAGGTGACGGCCGTCTTCTGCGCCAACGACGAGCTGGCTCTGGGCCCTCATCCGGGCCATGCACGAGCAGGGAAGGCGCGTACCCAGCGACGTCTCGGTCGTCGGCTTCGACGGCCTGGCGCTGGGCGAGTACAGCTTCCCGCCTCTGACCACGGTGCGTCAGGACTTCAAGCGGCACGGCCACGAGATGGTGGACCTGGTGCTGGAGCAGGCGGCCTCCGGACCCCTGGACGGCAGCCGCAGCATCATCATCCCCACCGAGCTCCTCGTGCGCGGCTTCAACCGCCCCTGCCGGCGCTCTGAGCGTGCAGCGCGAGCGTCGGCCCAGCCCGGCCCTCGTCCTCAGCCGGCTTGCGGCAGGAGCACGGAGGCTCCCAGGGCGAAGGGGAAGCCGGGCTTGAGGATGCACTGGATGACCGGCTGGGCCATCTCCAGGACGCTGTCGGCGTCGAGTCCCTCCTCGCCGTTGGTGCCGGCCTCGGCCACAAGGTCGGAGTAGGGGATGGTGAGGTCGAGCAGGGCCATGCCGTCCTGGTGGGTGGCGGAGTCCCAGGCGCCGCCTTCCATCTCCTGAAGAGTCCCCAGGTGGAAGCTCATGACGCCACGGTCATCGACCTGCGCGGGCACGGACAGGATGTGGTGCGGCTCAGGGTCGCGCGGCGCGCGCAGAGTGAACAGGATGATGCCGCCGTCGCGGGCGGCGCGCAGCATGATGCGGCTGATGTGGATGCCGAAGCTGACGACGTCGAAGACCCCTCCATGGCCTTCTCGTAGCTCAGCGGCGCCTCCAGGGGGACGGGGGCACCGTCGCCGGGGTCGTTGATGGCGCGGCGTCCCGACGGCGTCGCGGCCTTGAGCAGTAGAAGGCGGCCGGAGTCGGTCAGGGTGCCGGTCTCGACGCGCTCCCTGCCAACCTGCCGGGGCCTGGGCGGGACCGGGCTCGGACTCCACCAGCCCCATCCCCAGGACGCTGGACAGGTCGGTGCCGTCGGCGGGACGGTGCCAGGTGATGGTGGCATCGTCGTGCCAGATGGGGACGACGCCGTTGAAGGGGATTCCGAAGCGCACGTGCTCGCGGTCCCTGTCGACTGGACGGGAGTCATCGACGTGGCTGGCATGCCGGCCGGCCCGAGCTGCTGGTCCCGCCCTCACCGGCGCTGCCTTCCTGCGGTCCTGCCAGGTACTCGCTCATGAATCCACTCTAACGGCGGCCGAGTCGTCGTACGGCTCCGCCTGCTCGGCGGTTCGGGTGCCGGCACGGACGGAACGACGCTCCTCCTTGCGGGCGTGCTCCCACTCGTGGACCTGTCGGGCCGAGAGGGCCAGCAGGGCCAGGACCTGGAGCGCACTGGTGACGACCAGGCCGAGGGTGGCCTGGCGGACCCCGAGGCTGGAGACCTGAGCCATGTCGGTGACGATACTCAGGACGAGGGTGGCCATGAGGGCGATGCGACCGCGCGGGTGCCCGTGCCAGGCCGCCACACCCAGGGCGGCGGTGATGAGCGTCAGGACGGCCGAGACCGCGGCGATCAGGCCGATAACAGCGGCCATAGCGCCCTGGTCCATCCTGGGGACCGGAGCGGTCTCCAGCAGGTCGGTGAGGTCGACCCGGACAGCACGTATGAGCTCGACGACCATCAGGAGCCCAATGAGGACCAGGGCGATGACGAGCTGGCTGGGGCGGCGCCGTCGGGCCTCGAGGTCGGCAAGGTGGGCCAGGCGCAGAGAGAGCCCGGAGTCGGAACCGGGCACTACCTCATTGAGGTCGAGGACGTGAAGGGCGCCGTCGGTGACCACCCGGTCCCTTCCCCCGTTCTTGTCGTGATAGGAGGTGAAGAAGTCCGGCCAGATCTCGAGCTCGGCGGCCTCTGTTGGCTCAGCGGACGTCGTCGACGACGTAGTCGCGCTCAATATCGATGTCCGCGTCGATCTTGTGGGTGACCTGGAGGGTGAGGACGCTCAGGCCGACGGCGCGGTCGTAGGTGGCGGCGGCCAGCCAGTCCACGCGCCCGCCGCCGGGAAGCGACCAGCCGGGCGGGCAGTACCAGAAGCGGATGGATGGCGCTGGGAGGGTTGCCCTCCACCTCCTTCTGGTAGCGAAGCTCTGCTTGCGCCTGAAGAGCATGAGGTTGGAGACGGGGGCGGCCGGGTAGGAGCAGCGCAGCAGCGAGGAGACGATGATCCGCCAGGAGGTGCGCAGAGTGATGGGGTCGGCGCGCACCCAGCCGGCCGCGACCATCGCCTCGTGAATGTCCTCCTCATCACCCTTGACGGCGAGGTTGACGGGGTCGCCCAGGAGCCCGTCGAGGGTACGGGTACGACCGATGAAGTAGTCGGGGACGTAGAGCCAGGTGAGGACCTGGTGCAGGCGCGGCAGAGCGAGGTAGGCCAGGACCGCCCAGAACAGCAGGGGAGTTGACCGACGAGTACCGGATCGAGGTGCCAACCCGATCCGATCAGCAGCCAGGCCAGCCACAGCGTGGCGACGGCGGCAATGGCGAAGAAGACGGAGTCGAGGACATCGTCGATGCTCCAGGAGCGAGCGTCGACCTCCGACATCTTGGAGGGGCCGTCCCGGTAGACGGGCGGCGCCGTCGGGCGGGGGCGAGTCACCTCGGATGTCGTCATGACGTCACGCTACCGAATGCCTCGGACGCCGGAGGACGGCCGCGCCGTCACAAGCCGACGTCTCGCACAACGCCGCGCCCTTCGAACCTGCGGGGACGAAGGGCGCGGCGCCGGAAAACAACATCGTCGGGGACCTTGAGGCCGCCGAGGAGACGATGTCGTCAGATCTACTTCAGCACGAGGTCCTGGGTGTCGGAGTAGGCCGGGTACTCCTTGCCGGTCTGCGAGCTCTTTGCGTCTTCGCGGTCGTAGACGATGCTGGTGGTGCCCTCAGAGAACGCTTCAGCGTGCTCGACTTCGTCACGGAGCTGAGGGCGAACCAGCCCTCTACCTCTCAGAGCCGAAGTCCTTGTAGTCGATCACCTCAAGACCGTCATCCTTCAGATCGTCGGTCAGCAGCGCTCCGTACTCATCCGCCTTGAGGGAGGAGTTCGATTTGTCCTGGAGCGAAGTGGAATCTGAGAGTGTGGTGCTGTAACCGATGTCTCCGCTGAAGTCGAGCGTGCAGTGAAGCAGGTAGACAGTCTCTTCGCTGTGGGTCTGCTTGTACTTCGGTGCGGCGTAGTCCTCAATGACCTTGTCGCAGGTCTGCGTGAGACTGATCTGCTCGTCCTGAAGGTCACCGGCTTGATGTTCTGAATCTTGGAGCCGGACTTGGTGGTCTCGCCGTCCTTGTTCGTGGAGTCCTTGGAGTCCTTGTCATCCTTGGAGTCCTCGGACGGGGGTGTGTCCGAGGCGTCCGAGTCTGCCTCGGCGGAGCTGCTTGCGGAGGCGCCGTCAGGCGAGGGCTGGGCGATATCCTGCTCATCGCAGGCGGACAGTCCGGCAGCCATGGCGAGGGCGGCGACGGCGGAGAGAACCTTGACGGTGGAGCGCATGGGAGTTCCTTTTCTGGCGCGCTGCGAACAGCGAAATTGTGTGCCGCACACGCTCTCTCCGCTATGGGGAGACCACCCGGGGGAAGTACTCCCCACCCCCACCCGGGTGCGCTCAGAAGTCCCAGTCCTCGTCCTGGGTGGCCTCGGCCGTGCCCATGACGTAGGAGGAGCCCGAGCCGGAGAAGAAGTCGTGGTTCTCGTCGGCGTTAGACAATGAGGCGAGGATCGCCGGGTTGACGTCGACGGTGTCGGCCGGGAAGAGCGCCTCGCAGCCCAGGTTCATGAGGGCCTTGTTGGCGTTGTAGCGCAGGAACTTCTGACGTCCTCGGTTAGGCCGAGCTCGTCGTAGAGGTCCTCGTGTACTGCCTCGTTGTCGTAGAGCTCCATGAGCAGCTCCAGGTGTAGTCCTGAGCTCTTGCTGACGCTCGGGCGAGGACTCGCGCACGGCCAGCTGGTACTTGTAGCCGATGTAGTAGCCGTGGACGGCCTCGTCGCGGATGATGAGGCGGATGAGGTCGGCGGTGTTGGTCAGCTTGGCGTGGCTGGACCAGTACATGGGGAGTAGAAGCCGGAGTAAGAGGAAAGACTCCAGCATGGTGGAGGCGACCTCACGCTTCTCGGGGGTCGTCGCCGCGGTAGTAGTCCAGGATGATGCGGGCCTTGCGCTGAAGGTTCTCGTTCTCTCGCTCCAGCGGAAGGCCTCGTCGATCTCCCGCCGTCGAGATGAGGGTGGAGAAGATGGAGGAGTAGGAGCGGGCGTGGACCGACTCCATAAAAGGCGATGCTGGTGAGCACCGCCTCCTCGTGGGGGTGCGGGCATCCGGGATGAGGGAGACCGCGCCGACCGTGCCCTGGATGGTGTCCAGAGGGTCAGGCCGGTGAAGACGCGGGTGGTCATGTTCTTCTCGGCCTCATTGAGGGTGGCCCACGACTGCACGTCATTGGACAGCGGCACCCTTCTCGGGCAGCCAGAAGTTGCCGGTCAGGCGGTCCCAGACCTCGAGGTCCTTGTCGTCGGTCAGGCGGTTCCAGTTGATGGCCTGGACGCGGTCGACCAGCTTGATGGGCTCGTGCATCGGTTCCTCCGGGGTTTGGGTGATCTGGCCACATGCTACCGACGACGGTACCGACCGGCTGTGACGCCCGACCGGTCGGCGCCTGTGGTGCCCGCCGCGCTCCTGTGGCCGAGGGGCTTCCGGGCGGAAGGCCGACCAACAGACGTTATTGACTCACATGACGTTACTGACTAACATTTTCTGCGTGAGTCCACGCGCCTCCACCGCCGACCTGCTTCGGCGCACCGCACTGCAGATGTTCACCGAGCAGGGCTTCGACGCCGTTCCGGTCACCGCGATCGCCAAGGCCGCCGGGGTCTCCCACATGACCTTCTTCCGCCACTTCTCCACCAAGGAGGCCGTGGTGGTGAGCGACCTGTTCGATCCGCCCATCGCCGAGGCGGTGCGCGCTCAGCCGCAACGGTGGCGGCCACTGACCCGAGCCGTACGGGGCCTCGTTGCGGCGATGAACCAGGAGTCGGCGCACGAGGAGATGTCCTCCCGAGAGTTCTACGAACGCATTCGGCTGGCAGCTCTCACCCCGTCGCTGGCGGCCGCCTGCGAACCGCAGGACAAGAGACCGAGCGTGCCATCGCCGCGGCGCTCATCGCTCCCGGGGTGGACGACGCGGCGGCGCGGGCCGCGGCCGGAGCCGTCATGGGCGCGGCGAGCAGCCTCCCTGCTCGCCTGGGCCGGCGAGAACAACGCGCCCGACGCCGGAGCAACCGGTCCGGCCACCAGCACCGCCGGCGACGCGGCAACCGTTCTCAGTCGAGGTCTTCTCAGCCTCCTGGGGGAATCATGAGCGCACAGCAGCTCCAGCCCTGGAGGTTGAGGGCGTCCATGTTGCCCTGCGGAGGAAGCCCGTCCCACACGGCCTCAGTCTCGCTCGCCGAGGGCGAGTGCCGCGCCGTCGTAGGTCTTAACGGCGCCGGGGAAGACCACGGCCCTGCGCGTCATCCTCGGCATGCTCCGCCCCAACGCCGGGAGGGTTCTCCTGTACGGCCGCGATATCGCCTCCACCTCCAGGGACGTGTGGCGACAGGTGGGTCATCTGGTGGAGACACCATTCTCCTACTCCCTGAGCTCACGGCCCGGCAGAACATCGAGGCCGCTGCCCGCCTCCACGGGGGCCGACCTCGAGCGCGCCGGGGAGGCTCACAGCCCGGATGAGTGAGGCGCTGGCGCTGACCGGTTGGCTCGATGTGCCCGTACGCCGCCCTGTCACTGGGGAACGCGCCAGAAGGTGGGGCTGGTGGGAGCATTGGCTCATGAGCCGAACGTCGTCATCCTCGACGAGCCGACCAACGGACTGGACCCGCTCGCCGTCGTCGGATTCAGGATCTGCTGCGGAGGTGACCGGGCGCGGCGGCGCGGTGCTGGTGACCGGGCACCACTTCGATGAACTGACGCGCATCGCCGACCGCGTCGAGGTGCTGCACCGCGGGCGGATCATCGACACGATCGTGCCCGAGGAACTCGACCGCCCTCGGAGGCGCAGACTTCGAGCGAGTCTTCTTCGACGCTGTCTTGGCGGCGGACCGAGCCGCTCTGGAGTCCGGATCGGGGCGGTCCTCGGACGTGGATTGGGCTCAGGAAGGGCGGGAGACCTCATGATAAGAACAGATCACAACGCTCTCAGGATCGTGATTGGCCTGGAGGCCCGCAAGCTGGCTCGGGCCACGGTGACACGCGTGGCGACGATCGCCGCCCTCACCCTGGTCACTGTCACCACAGCCGGCGGATATGCCGCCGCGATGCACGCCGGAGACACCGACATGGGGCGGAAGGCGGCATCCATGGTGACCTCGCCGGGCTGGAGCGGCTACGCCGGTCTGGGGGCGACGAGCGTGAGCGCGACGATCCTCCTGGCTGTGGGCGTGGTGATGTCCTGGAGTGTGGGGCGGGAGTTCACCGACGGAACCATTGTGGGCCTGTTCGCCATCCCGCCGGCCCTGCGAACCATTGCGACGGCGAAGATGGTGGTGACCCTGTCCTGGGCGGTTCTGCTGGGAGCCGGCGAGGCGGCACTACTGATGACGGCGGGGTTACTGCTCGGCCTGGGGGCGGCAGGAGCCGCCGGCTGCTTCGCGACGCTGTTGCTTGTCTCGGTGATGCTCGGCGCCGGTATCTTGCCGGTCATGTGGGCGGCGACGCGGTGGCGCGGCTACCTGGCCGGCATCGGGCTGACACTGGCGATCCTGGTCGTCACCAATCTGGCCGCCGGCTTCGGCCTCGGCGCCTACACCCCATGGTCGATCCCGGTTGCCTGGACCATGAACCATGCTGATGTCAGCGCATTGCTGCTGGTAGTTCCGGTGATGACCGCCGCGATCGGCGCCTGGATCACCTACCACTCCTGGGACCGACTCCAGCTGGGCGCCGACTGAGCACGAGGCTGCTCCCGGCAGACGTTCAGACAGACGTCAGCCCGCCCGGACGAGCCAGGGCGAGAGCGGTCAGAAGGACACGGAAGACGCTGCGTCGACGATGAGCCATGATGTCACGGTAAGGTCTCACCCCCGGCACACGGGATGGGGATTCCTCCCCTTGCCCGGCCGGAGCCGACTCAAGCTTCCGCTGCGCGCCGCTGCTACGGCCCCGTCACGCGCAGTCTCACGGCAGCGCCTCGCCTTTCTCACCGTATGCTTCTCCCCGTGAGTCAGTCGCGCATCAAAGAGATCCTGGACGGCCTGTACTTCGACGCACGGACGCAGCGAGGCAAGGGCACGGCCTTCGAGCGCCTGGTGCGCCAGTTCCTTCTCACGGACCCGCGTCACGCCGAGCGCTTCGACGAGGTGTGGATGTGGAGCGACTGGCCGGAGCGGGGCGCACGCCCGGACCGCGGCATCGACCTGGTGGCCCGCGAGCGCGAGACCGGCGAACTGTGCGCCGTCCAGTGCAAGTTCTATGACCCTGATACGGGCGTCATCACCAAGGGCGACGTCGACTCCTTCCTGGCGGAGTCGGGGACGGGAGAGTTCACCTCCCGACTGTTCGTGTCCACCACGGAGCACTGGAACTCCGCTGCGGAGGAGACGGTGTCCCGTCAGGCCATCCCGGTCTCCCGGATTGGTCTGGAGGACCTGTTCAACTCCACGATCGACTGGGACTCCTTCAGCCTGGAGACCCCCGAGGTCATGGTTCGCACCGGTGGCAAGAGCCTGCGCGAGCACCAGAAGCGGGCATTGGATGCGGTGACCACCGGACTGTCCACCACGGACCGGGGCAAGCTCATCATGGCCTGCGGCACCGGTAAGACCTTCACGTCCCTTCGCATTGCGGAGGCCATGGCCGGCTCCGGCGGCAGGGTCCTGTTCCTGGTGCCCTCCATCGCCCTGCTGTCGCAGACGCTCATGGAGTGGAGCGCAGAGTCGGAGGTGCCGCTTCGCTCCTTCGCGGTCTGCTCGGATGCGAAAGGTCGGCAAGGGGCGCAAGCGCACCAGCCCTGAGCGAGGACATCTCGGTGGTGGACCTGGCGATCCCGGCCACCACAGACGGAGCGGCACTGGCTTACCGCCTGACGCGCCGCCCCGCCCCGGTCAACGGACGGCCCCCGATGACGGTGGTCTTCTCACCTACCAGTCGATCGACGCCGTCGCCCAGGCCCAGGAACTCCGGCGCCCCTGGCTTCGATCTGGTGATCTGCGACGAGGCCCATCGCACGACCGGCGCCACCGTCGCGGGCACGGACGAGTCCGCCTTCGTCCGTGTCCACAACAACGGCTACATCCACGCCTCCAAGCGTCTCTACATGACGGCGACTCCCGCATCTATGACGACTCGACCAAAGCGCGCGCCGGTCAGAAGAACGCGATCCTCGCCTCCATGGACGACGTCGAGACCTACGGTGAGGAGCTCTTCCGCCTGGGCTTCGGTGAAGCGGTCTCCCGTAGCCTCCTGACCGATTACAGGTCCTGGTCCTCACGGTCTCCGAGGACCAGATCGCTGATCAGATGCAGTCCTCCTTGGCTCAGGGTGGCGACCTCGGGCTCGACGACGCTGCCCGGATCGTGGGCTGCTGGAACGCCCTTAGCCAAGCGCAGCGTGAACACAGCCGACTACGGCAGGGACATCCAGCCGATGCGCACGGCGGTGGCCTTCGCCCGCGATATCAAGACGTCAGACAGTTTCGCCTCCTCCTTCAGCAAGGTGGTCGAGGACTACCGGCTCATGCTCACCGACGAACCCGAGGTGCCTGAGCTGCCCGACGACGCGGACGGCATCGACTCCGATACCCCGACTCAAAAGCGGCTGGGCTCCGTGGAGGTTCGCCACGTGGACGGCTCCATGAACATCATGGAGCGCAACGGCCTGCTGTCCTGGCTCTCGGGCGACCTGGGCGCGCCGGCGCCAACCCGGCAGGCATCGGAGTCGGAGGAGACATCCGTGTCCTGCCGAATCCTGTCCAACGCCCGGTGCCCTGTCCGAGGGTGTGGACGTCCCGGCCCTGGATGCGGTCATGTTCCTGTCCCCGCGCAAGTCCCAGGTGGACATCGTCCAGTCTGTGGGACGTGTGATGCGCCTGGCGCCGGGTAAAGCAATACGGCTACATCATCCTGCCGGTGGCGATCCCGCCTGGGATGTCGCCCGAGGACGTCCTGTCTGACAATGACACCTTCCGGGTGGTGTGGGAGGTGCTTCAGGCGCTGCGCGCTCACGATGAGCGCTTCGACGCCATGGTCAACAAGATCGATCTCAACCAGTCCAAGCCGGACAAGATCGCCATCATCGACCCCTTTGGGGCTGCCGCCGACGACAGCGACTCCTCCAGTACTCCGGCGCCTCAGCAGGCGGCCTTCGACCTGGGGGCGCTCGGCAAGTGGCGGGAGGCGATCTACGCCCGCCTGGTCCAGAAGGTCGGCTCGCGGCGTTACTGGGAGCAGGGGCCAGGATGTTGCCAACATTGCGGCCCGTCACCGTAAGCGCCTCGCCAAGCGGGTGCAGGACCCGGAGGTGGCGGCCGAGTTCGAGCGCTTCCTGGCGGCTCTGCGCGCCAATCTCAACGACTCGGTCACCTCGGAGTCCGCGATCGACATGCTCTCTCAGCACCTGGTGACCAAGCCGGTGTTTGACGCGGTCTTCGACGGCTACGACTTCGCGGCCGAGAACCCGGTGGCGCAGGTGATGGGCCGGATGCTCCGGGTGCTGGAGGGCTCTAACCTGGAGGCGGAGACCGAGGAGCTGGAGGGCTTCTATGAGTCGGTTCGCGAGCGCTGCGCGGGCATTGACAACGCCGCGGGCAAGCAGCGGGTCATCACCGAGCTCTACGAGAGGTTCTTCTCCCTGGCCTTTTCCAAGACGGCCAAGTCGCTGGGGATCGTCTACACGCCAGTGCAGATCGTCGACTTCATCTCTGCGCAGTGTGGACTGGCTGGCACGCACGCACCTGCGGCGCGGCATCACAGATGAGGGTGTGCACGTACTCGACCCCTTCACCGGGACGGGGACCTTCATCGTCCGGCTCCTGCAGTCCGGCCTCATCAGCAAGGCGGACCTGGCACGCAAGTACGCGGGCGAGCTGCACGCCAACGAGATCCTGCTGCTGGCCTACTACATTGCGGCGGCCAATATCGAGGTCACCTACCGCGACCTCATGCGCAGCGACGCGCCACCGGCCGGCGGTGAAGAGAGCGACCCGGCGCAGGCGGGGTATACACCCTTCGACGGGATCATCCTGACTGACACCTTCCAGATGACCGAGGACGGGGACACCCTAGATCAGAGCGTGTTTGTAGCCAACAACGACCGGGCTACGGCCCAGCTGGAGTTGAAGAGTATTCAGGTAATCATCGGCAACCCGCCCTACTCGGTGGGGCAGGAGTCCGCCAACGACAACAACGCCAACCAGCACTACCCATCCCTGGACGCCAAGATCGAGACGACCTACGCGGCTCGCTCCACAGGCACCAACAAGAACTCCCTGTACGACTCCTACCTTCGGGCCATCCGCTGGGCCTCGGATCGCGTCGGGGAGGCCGGGGTCATCGGCTTCGTCACTAACGGCGGCTTCATCGACGGCAACACGGCCGACGGCGTGCGCCTCACCCTGGCCGAGGAGTTCTCCCACCTCTACGTCTACAACCTGCGGGGCAACCAACGCACTGCGGGTGAGCTCTCTCGGCGGGAGGGAGGCAAGGTCTTCGACTCCGGTTCCCGCGCGACCGTGGCCGTCACCTTCCTCGTCAAGGACCCGGCGCATGAGGGACCGGCTGTTCTGCACTACCGGGACATCGGCGACTACCTCTCCCGGGAAGACAAGCTGCGGATCGTCGAGGAGTCGCAGATCGACACCCTGGAGTGGGAGACCATCACCCGAATGCCCAAGGCGACTGGATCAATCAGCGAGACCCGAACTACGAGTCCTGGCAACCCATTGGGGGTAAGGACACACCGGATGGCATATTCCATTTCCGTACGAATGGGCTGAAGACAAATCGCGACGCATGGGTGTATTCATACTCCCTTCCACAGTTAGTCGGCCGCATGACAACCATGGTGGAGTTCTACAACCAGCAGGCAAAGCAAGGCACACTCCCCGACACGCTTGACCCAACCAAATTCTCCTGGAACCGAGCCGACAAAGCGAACGTCAAGCGCCGCCGCACCTACGATCTCAACATGGGGCGCCTGTACACATCTACCTACAGGCCCTTCGTCAAACAGCACGTCTACTTCGATCGTCAACTGAACGACATGGTCTACGGCCTCTATGACTGTTTCCCGACACCCGGCCACGATAATATTGGTTTCTATCTCACGGGCGTCAGTTCGCATTACGATTTTGGCGCCTTGGTCGTTGATACACTCCCCAATCTTCACGTACTCGATACCGGCCAGTTCTTCCCGCGCTGGACGTGGGAGCCGGTGGGCGGTCGTCATGCGGCCGAGTCAGGCATGCTGGACCTCTCCGGTGGCGAGGATACGGAGGAGTCCAGCACCGCCGTCGGGCAGGGAAGGGTGAGGTGCTGGGCGGTTACCGCCGGTGGACAACATTACCGACGCCACGCTGCGCAGTTACCAGGCCGCCTACGGGCCGGAGGTGACCAAGGATGACGTCTTCTACTACGTGTACGCCCTCCTGCACTCACCGGAGTATCGGACGCGGTATGGCGCTGACCTGAAGAAGTCGTTGCCTCATATCCCGCTGGTGGCGAGCCGGATGATTTCGTCGTCTTCACCACGGCCGGGCGCGGTCTGCTGACCTGCACCTGGATTACGAGTCCGTGGAGCCCGCACCGTTGAGTCTCATGGTCGATGGCCAGGAGGTGCCCTGGGATCTGCGGGAGACAATCTCCCGAGCCTGCTGCATGTGGAGAAGATGCGCTATGCCCGGGTGCACCGGGACGGCAAGCCGGAAGATGACAAGACCTCGATCGTTTACAACGAGCATGTGACGATCTCCGGTATTCCCGCCCAGGCGCAGGACTACCTGCTGGGGTCGCGCAGCGCCCTGGACTGGCTCCTGGACCGCTACCGTGTGAGCACCCACAAGGCTTCCGGGATCGTCAATGACCCCAACGACTGGATGGCCGAGGGCGCGGGTGGCGGCCCCACCGCTTCGGCACAGCCCCGCTACCTCCTGGACCCTCATCGCCCGCATCACTCACCGTCTCCGCCCGCACCCAGCAGATCGTGACCTCCTGCCGCCGCTTGACGTAAAGCCAACAGGCACTCCCTACGCAAATTGAATTATGACAAGCCAGGACTGGGCTTCCTGGATAGGAGCAATAGGAACCGCCGGGGCAACGCTCATTGCCACAATCACTTTGGCTCTGGAGGCATGGCGGAGGCGCTGCGACAAGAGAAAAGAGCAAGCAACACGCATTACCGCCTGGACTCTGACAGGCCAAAAGTTGGAACAAAAACTGAAGACATCATACGCATCAGCAATCAATCCCTCTCTCCCGCATACAGGTGTGTCGCGACCTTCGTCATCAACGAACACGACGGGCGCCACTCCCAAGCGGATTACAGAAGAATGGTTACGACTCTTCCCCCGGGCGAATGGCAGCTTGCCGCCCCCAAAGGGTGGGGAGGGATGTGCTATCGCCCTGGCGTAGAGATAGCCTTCACTGACGCACGCGGAGTACACTGGATACGAAACGCCGTGGGGCAGTTGCGCGAGAGTCCCATTGATGCGATCAAGCACTACGGAATAGAGTGCCCCTATTCTTCAGATCGACTGACTCCAGCAACCACATAGGCCCTCCTGAACATATCTCTTCGACAGGCAAGTCGATACAATGCGAACGCGACTTCGTCCGCAGCAAACACAAGCCACTGACTGTGCTCATAAGAGGAGGCGCTGTGGCAACACGAGCAGATCTTGAACTGACACTCGCCGCGTGTCACTCCGCCAGCCTGGGGGAGGTCCGCAGAGAGCGACGACCGAGCAGCAGGCCCAGCCCCCAAGCACCCCGAAGCTGAGCCATAGTGCGCAGCCCCGCCCCTCACGTCCGCATGACATGACTCTCACAACACTCTCGTTTTCCAGTTGGAAATAGTGTTACGATCTAGGTAACTGTTACGCACCAGGTAACATACGGCCATGGAAGTGAGGTACACCGACCGCAAGATCGAGAAGATCTGCACCAACGAGCGCGAGATGAAGCGCAAACTGAGCCAGGCCGTGGCAAAACGGCTACGACTGCGCATCGCGGAGCTCTATAACGCCGAGTCCTTCGGTGACCTCCTCCAGAGCACCGGCCGATGGGAAACCTTGAGCGGCGACCGCGTAGGTCAGTGGTCAGCCCGGCTCACCGCTAACTGGCGACTCATCGTCACCGATGAAGGTGGCACTCCTGTCGTCGCCTGCGTCATCGAGATCATCGACTACCACTAGACCACCAAGCACCTGAAAGGAAGGCAGGCATGGCCACGTACGCCGCACACCCCGACTACGTCGTGCCTACCGGGGACTTCATCGAAGAGTGGATGGAAGAGGAGGGCATCAATGCCGCTGAGCTTGCCCGCCGACTTGATGTGAGCCGAAAGCACATCAGCGAACTGCTCCGAGGCAAAGCCCCACTCAGCCATGACATGGCGCTCAGGCTGGAGAACACCACCGGTGTCCCTGCCCGCATCTGGAACCTCCATGAGACCGGATACCAGGCGGCTCTGGCTCGCCAGGCCGCGGACGCGAAACTGGTCACCCAGTATGACCGCGCCAAGGACTTCCCCCTGAGCTACCTTCGCAAGCACTCATTCATCACCGCGCCTGCCAGCGATAAAGCCGGGACAGTGCGAGGACTGCTCCAGTTCTTCGGCATCTCCTCGATGGACGCCTTCCAAGCCACCTGGAATCAGGGCGCTGTCGCGTATCGCCGCTCCGCCGTCGGGCACCACAACCCCCACCGCCTGGCCACCTGGCTCCGGGCCGCGGAACGAAGCTGTACTCAGGAGATTTCCCCATCTACGATCGTGAAAAACTTGGAAGCAGCCTTCCGAGCTCCGCTCACTCACAGTCGAGGATCCTGTGCAGGCCATTCAGAAGGCCCAGGCTCTTCTGCGGGACTGCGGGGTGGCGCTCACACTGGTTCCAGCGGTGCCGGGGCTCGGCACCCACGGTGCCACCCGCTGGATCCACGAACACCCCCTCGTCCAACTCTCGGACCTGTGGAAGTGCGATGACCAACTCTGGTTCACACTCTTCCACGAGATCGCTCACGTCCTTCTCCACGAGTCAAATGGTCTCTACCTCAACAACGACCATGACAACCTTGAGAAGGAGGCCAACGCTTACGCCTCCCGCTTCCTCGTTCCGGAGGACTACGAGGACAGGCTCTCGTCATCGCAACCCTCGACGAGGTGAAAGCACTTGCCAAGGAGCTAGGGATCGCCCCCAGCATCGTGCTGGGACAAGCACAGCATCGCACTGGCGACTACGCCTGGGGCACAGCCTCAAGCGAAAGGTGTCGATTACAGGGCCTGGCTGCGTAGACTCCGACTCAACTCAGGCCGCCAGGTCCTCCATCTCCTCGAGCTCCTTGCCCTTGGTCTCGGGCACCCGGAAGAAGACGAAGAGGAGGGACAGCAGCGCGAAGACGGCGTAGAAGCCGTAGGCGAAGGTCAGGCTGATGCTGGAGAAGGTCGGGAAGGTGGTGGAGATGAAGAAGTTCGCACCCACTGGGCCGCGGCCGCCACCGCCAGCGCCCAGCGCGATCCGGTTGGGGAACATCTCGCCCAGCAGCACCCACACGAGCGGGCCCCAGGTCGCTCCGAAGGCCACGACGAACAGGTTCGCCGCCACCAGCGCGATCGGCGACCACGGCGCCTCCAGAGTTACTCTCACCACCACTGACGTTGGCGAAGGAGAGGCCAGCGCCATGAGCCCCAGAGAGACAGTCACGAAGAACGAGCCGGCCAGCAGCATGGGCCGGCGCCCCTGTCCACCAGGAGGATCGCCAGAATCGTCACCGCGATGTTGGTGACCGACGTGATGACCGTGATGGTCAGGGCGTCGGACTCCTGAAGCCCACTGGTGCGCCACAGCGTCGTCGAGTAGTGAAGATGACATTGATGCCCACGAACTGCTGGAAGACGGACGGCAGGATGCCTCACCACACGATCGGCTTGAGCCCCAGAGTCGCGCCGCGCAGGTCGGACAGGGACTCGCGCTTCTCGGGAGTCGATGGTCGAGCGGATCTCCCTCGATCTTGAGGTTGACGTTGATGATGCCGGTGAAGTCGTAGAGCACCTGGGAGGCCTTGTCGTAGTCGCCGCGCGCCACCAGGAAGCGCGGGGACTCCGGCAGCCGGAAGGAAGAGCCCGTAGACGAGAGCCGGCGTCCCTCGGCGATGAACATCCACCGCCAGGCCTCCATCCCCAGCCACAGCTCCTTAGCGGCCCCGCCCGCCTGGCCGGGAGAACCAGGGCGTCGGCTAGAAGTGAGGAGAAGATGCCGACGACGATCGCCAACTGCTGGAGGGAGCCCAGGCGGCCGCGCACCTCGCCGGCGAACCTCGGCGATGTGAGGCCGGAGCGATGACGGAGGCCGCCCCACCCTAGACCGCCCACCACGCGCCACACGATGAAGTCCGAGGACACCGATGGCCAGCCCCGATCCGAGCGCGGAGGCCAGGAACATGACGGCGGCGATGAGCATGACTGGCACCCGCCCCAGCCGGTTGGAGACCGGCCCGGCGAACCAGGCACCGACCGTGCAGCCGATGAGCGCCGAGGAGCGGAGAAGCCCTGGTGCATCGCTGAGGGCGAACTGGTCGGAGGGGCGTCGACGGCGCCGTTGATGACGGCGGTGTCGAACCCGAAGAGGAACCCGCCCAGGGCCGCGGCTACATAGATGCCGATGATCCGGGCGTTGATACGACTGACGGTCGAACCCGGATCAGCCGAGGTCGAGGCGGGTGAGGATGTGGCCGGCGGCCGTGAGGAGGAGGACGGTGACGACTGGGAGGACTCTGCCATGGTGTGTTTCCTGACGTCGGAAGAGTCGCGCACGGCACTCGCTTCATGCCGTGCGGCATGGCGGACCCCTTCAGGTTACGACCGTGCCGGGCGCCACAAGAACCGCTTCGCCATTCGTTTCCGCGCCCCGTCTCCTGTCCGGTCCGACGCCATCCGGTCAGGACCCTGGTCCTGACACCTGATCAGGCGGTCCGAGCAGCAGCCGCCGGCTTCAACGCCCGTCGACTTCCCGCCGTCGACATCGGCATGAGGGCTGCTGCTGTCTTTTTCCTGAGAGGGCCCATCTCGTGAAGACGAGGAACGGCAAGGCATCACAATGGATACAGATACCGCATCCGCTCCTCAGTCAGATAGTTGACTGAGATAATAGTTCCATGAGCCCCACGGTTCGGGTGGGCGAATTCTCCACCCTTATCAGCAACCTCGTCGACCAGCTCACGCAGCGGTTGGCGGCCGACGACGCACCAGAACGCCTCCTCGTCGGGCTCGTCGGGGCACCCGGTTCGGGGAAGTCAACGATCGCCGCAGACCTGGAAGGCCGGCTCAGGGAGGCCGGCATCTTCGCCGGGCTCGTCGCCATGGACGGCTTCCACCTGTCCAACGCCGTCCTCGACGAGTTGGACCGCCATCACCGCAAGGGCGCCCCGGACACCTTCGACGTCGAGGGCTACCTGGCGGCCCTGGACCGGGTACGAGCCGACGGCGCCCATCAGGTCTTCGTCCCGGTCTATCGGCGCGACCTGCATGAGTCGGTGTCGGCTGGGGGCGTCGTCTCCGGCACCGGCGTCGTCGTCACCGAGGGCAACTACCTGGCCCTGGAGACGCGCGGTGGGGCGCAGTACGAGAGCGGATCGACCTCCTCATCCACATCGACGTGCCCGAGGAGGTGCTCGTGGTGCGGCTCATCAACCGGCACGAGGACTTCGGCAGAAACGCACTCGACGCCGGTCACTGGGTGCGCACAGTCGACCTGCCCAACGCCCGCCTCATCGCCACGAGCGTCCACCGCTGCGACGAGGTATGGCGCGAGCCCGAGGACGAGCCCGACTCCGACGACGGCGCCGATGACGAGTTCGAGTAACGCCTCGGCAGGTCCGCACCGGCCTCGGCGGCCCGGGGGCTTCACAGACGCACGTCACGTTCGACAGGTTGCTCCGGGGCCTCAGCACTCGAGCACTCGGGACGTCAGGTGCGTCCGTACGGTGGACTGAGACGGCGATGTTTCACTCCTCGGACTATTGTCGCCGAACGTATCCCCGCTGATGCTCCACCGATGATCCGAGGCATCCCGTGACAGCCCCTACTGACACCGACACCGCATCGCGTTCCGAGGAGCCGACCGCGGTTGCGGCCACCGGCGTCGAGGCATCCGCCGACGCCGCCTCCGAGAAGAGGCAGGACCGCAGCGCCCGCATTGCGGTGACGGTCTTCCCTGCTCATCATGTTCGGCGCCTTCCTCGCCGCCTTCTTCTCGCCCTCCACCTTCGTGCCACTGGCCGGCTACATGACGCCGCTGCTGGCCATCACGATGCTGGGGATGGGAATGACCCTGACCATCCCGGACTTCACGATGATCGCCCGTCACCCGAAACCGGTCATTCTGGGCGTGCTCAGCCAGTACGCGGTCATGCCGCTGGTGGGTTGGAGCGTGGCGAACCTGCTGCCACTGTCCCCGAGCTCAAAGTGGGCATCATCCTCATCGGCTGCGTACCCGGCGGGACGACGTCGAACGTGGTCAGCTACCCAGCCAAAGGGCAACACGGCGTTATCGGTGTCGATGACCGCGTTCTCCACGATGCTCGCACCCATCATCACCCCTCTGCTGACCCTGTGGCTGGCCGGAACCTACATGCAGGTACCGGCCGGGTCGATGGCACTGTCGATCGTGCAGATCGTGCTGCTGCCGGTGGGGGCGGGCCTGGCCTGCAATGTCTTCTTCCACAAGCTGGGTGGCCCGGATCCAGCCAGCGATGCCGTGGGTCTCAGTCGTGGCTATCGCTGCGGGTGGTGGCAGCGGTGGCCTCCAAGAGCCAGCCACTCATCGCCACCGCCGGGCCGCTCATGTTCGCCGCGATCGCTCTGGAGAACGCGACCGGTTACGCCCTGGGCTACGCCGTGGCGCGAGCCTTCAGTCTCGCGGGCCGACCGCCGCACGATCGGCATCGAGGTGGGGCCTGCAGAACGCGGGGCTGGTTCGACCCTCGCCCCTGCAGTACCTGAGCGCGGCGGTGGCTGCACCTGCGCCGTGGCGACCTTCTGGCACACGATCACCGGCTCCCTGCTGGCGATGTACTGGCGCCTGCGCGGGTTCCCGGCCGGGGAGGACCCGCACGCCACCGTGCGCGAACTGCGCCGTCGCGCTGAGGCGTCGTCACCCGCAGGCGACTGACAGCACCGCAAGGAGGGGCGGGACGTCGACCCATGCCGCTGTTGCTGGCATAGTTAACGTGCCGCCGCGTTACGGCGCGGAGTGGAAGTGAGCGCCGGTGCACCCGTGTCGTCATGTGGGCCCGGCGCTTACGTCGCACCCGCTACTACTCTGGTCATCAGGTATGCTCAAGCCGCTCAGGGCAGTAGCCCTGCGAAGTGGACCCGGCAGCCTTCCGGACGGTGGGCGAGCCGGGTTTCGCGCACCATCAGGATTGTTCTGGCCGATCACTCCTCCGCTCAGCACGCCGTCGGGGCCAAGAGGACTCGTATCCGCTTGGCCTCGACGGCGGTCATAGACAGGCAGCCGACGGCGACCGGCTCACAGCATGCAGGAAACGCAGCCTCGACCTCGGTACCGGTCAGGGCGGCCTGACGCAGGCGGATGTAGTAGAGGGTCTTGATGCCCTTGCGCCACGCGTAGATCTGGGCGCGGTTGACATCGCGGGTGGTGGCCGTGTCCGGGAAGAACAGCGTGAGGCTCAGCCCTGGTCCACGTGCTGGGTGGCCGCGGCATAGGTGTCGATGATCTTCTCGGGGCCGATCTCGTAGGCGTCCTGGTAGTACTCCAGGTTGTCATTCGTCATGAAGGGCGCCGGGTAGTAGACGCGGCCGATCTTGCCCTCCTTGCGGATCTCCACCTTGGCCACGATCGGGTGGATCGAGGACGTTGAGTTGTTGATGTAGGAGATCGAGCCGGTGGGCGGCACGGCCTGCAGGTTGCGGTTGCACAGGCCGCCCTCCTTGATCTTGGCGGCCAGCTCGGCCCAGTCCTCACGGGTGGGCACGTGCACGCTGGAGGCGGCGAAGATCTCCTTGACGCGCTCGGTGACCGGTACGAAGTCCTGGGTCACGTACTTTTCCCGAAGAACTCGCCGGAGGCGTAGGGTCGAGTCCTCGAAACCCACGAAACTCTCCTCGCGCTCCACGGCCAGCTCATCTCGACGCCGTCAGAGCGGCGAACAGGACGCTGGCGAAGTAGACGTTGGTGAAGTCCAGGCCCTCCTCGGAACCGTAGTGGATGCGCTGCGCGCCAGGAAGCCGTGGAGGTTCATCTGCCCAGAGCCGATGGCATGCGATTCGTGGTTGCCGCGGTCGATGGAGGAACGCTGGGCAGGTGGGTCTGGTCGCTGACAGCGGTCGAGCCGCGCACGGCGGTGCGGATCGTGCGGGCGAAGTCCGGGGGAGTCCATCGTCTTGGCGATGTTGAGGCTGCCCAGGTTGCAGGAGATGTCCCTTGCCCACGTGGGCGAAGGTGAGGTCCTCGTTGAGCTCGCTGGGCTCGGATACCTGAAGGATCTCGGAGCACAGGTTGGACATGACGACCTTGCCCTTGATGGGGTTGGCCCTATTGACCGTGTCCTCGAACATGACGTACGGGTAGCCGGACTCGAACTGGATTTCTGCCAGGGTCTGGAAGAAGGTGCGGGCGTTGATCTTCTTCTTCTTGATGCGCCCGTCGTCCACCATCTCGCGGTACTTCTCGGTGACGTTGATGTCCGCGAACGGCATGCCGTAGACGCGCTCGACGTCGTAGGGGCTGAAGAGGTACATGTCCTCGTTGTTGCGGGCCAGCTCGAAGGTGATGTCTGGGATGACGACGCCCAGCGAGAGGGTCTTGATGCGGATCTTCTCGTCGGCGTTCTCGCGCTTGGTGTCCAGGAAACGCATGATGTCGGGGTGGTGGGCGTGCAGGTACACGGCCCCGGCACCCTGACGGGCCCCGAGCTGGTTGGCGTAGGAGAGGAGTCCTCCAGCAGCTTCGATGACGGGAATGACGCCGCTGGACTGGTTCTCGATGCGCTTGATGGGAGCGCCCATCTCCCGCAGGTTGCTCAGCAGGAGGGCTACTCCCCCACCGCGCTTGGACAGCTGGAGGGCGGAGTTGATGCCGCGGGCGATCGACTCCATATTGTCCTCGATGCGCACCAGGAAAGCAGGAGACGGGCTCGCCGCGCTGGGCCTTGCCCTCGTTGAGGAAGGTGGGGGTGGCTGGCTGGAAGCGGCCGGACATCATCTCGTCGATGAGGTCGAGGGCCAACTGCTCATCGCCGTCGGCCAGGGTGAGGGCCACCATGGTGACGCGGTCCTCGAAGCGCTCCAGGTATCGCTTCCCGTCGAAGGTCTTGAGCGTGTGGGACGTGTAGTACCTGAAGGCACCCAGGAAGGTCTCGAAGCGGAACTTGTGGGCGTAGGCGGCCTTGAAAGCGGTCTTGACGAACTCCGGGGAGTACTTGTCCAGGATGTGGCCCTCGTAGTAGCCCTCCTCGACCAGGTACTCGAGCTTCTCCTCCAGGTCGTGGAAGAAGACCGTGTTCTGGTTGACGTGCTGAAGGAAGTACTGCCGAGCCGCCTCATGGTCGGCGTCGAACTGGATCTTGCCGTTCGCGTCGTAGAGGTTCAGCTTCGCGTTGAGCGCGTGGTAGTCCAGATCCGGGGAGGACACGGTCTCTGAGCCGGTGTCCGTCAGCGTGTCTGCCAAAAGTCTTCCAATCCTTCTTTGACGCGTGCGACGTCCGTGAGGGGTGCCGAGCAGCTCGTAGCGGTACAGGAACGGCACCCCCAGCTTGCTGGCGATGATGTCACCCGCCAGGCAGTAGGCCTGGCCGAAGTTGGTGTTGCCCGAGGCGATGACGCCCCGGCACAGAGCCCGGTTGTCCGGGTTGTTGAGGAAGGCGATGACCTGCTTGGGCACCGCCCCCTTGACGGAGCCGCCGCCGTAGGTGGGTACGACCAGGACGTAGTCCTCGTCCACGGTCAGCGGCGGGTCCGTCCGCCTTAAGGGGATGCGCGCCGTCGGAAAGCCGAGCTTGCCCACGAATCGGTGCGTATTCTCCGAGGTGGAGGAGAAGTAGACCAGCAGAGGCTCGCTACTCACGGCGCGCCCCGCGGTCTCAGACCGCGACGGACTCGACGGCGAGCGCGAGGGTCTTGATCTTGTCCGGACGGAAGCCGGACCAGTGGTCCTCCCCGGCGACGACGACGGGGGGCCTGGGCGTATCCCAGGGACTTGACCTGCTCGAGGGCCTGAGCGTCCAGGGAAATGTCAACCGTCTCGTAAGGGACAGACCGGCCTTGTCCATAGCGCGGTAGGTGGCCGTGCACTGAACGCAGTTGGGCTTGCTGTAGATGGTGATCGCCATGGCCGTCTCTTCCTCAGGGGTCCGGTGGCGGTGACTGCGGTCCGTCCCCGAGCAGGGACTGAGCCGGCGGCACCACACGCTTGTCATTCGCGGGAGGCCAGAACGGCCCCGCGGAGCAAGACACTACCCCTTGGGGTAGGCCCGGTCCACCACCCCAAGATGCTGTGTCTGACGTGGTCCTGTGCACACCACCCCTCCCTTCTGTGGAAAACGCTCACCGAGTTGTGGACGGCCAGTGGAGAAGGCTGACAGCCACCTTGATGGCGACGCCGCACCCCGGCTCCACGATCCGCAGAACGATGGTCTTACACGGGTGTGACATCTATTCGGAGCCCTTAGCCACAGGGAGACTCGGTGTCCGCCGGCGATCTACCCCCACCCCTGGGGACGGAGAGGAGAAATTCATCTCCTCAGACGTACCCGCTCGGCGTGTCGCCACTCCCAGCAAACCGACAGCCAACAATCAGAACCGGAGATGGTTGAAGATGTTTCTTTCAAGCATCCGCCACCAGCGACATCGCACCTGAGGACGCAAGACGCACACACGAACACCTGAGAGGCGGCGGACAGGCGCGGTGAGAGTACGCAGTCTCACACCGAAGGAGAGGCTTCAACTCTAGCAATTTTCGTAAGGGTCGATTTATCGTTGTCGTTACGAGATTGTAATAATCTGTTTCCCAACCCATTCTCCCCAAGGACTCCACATGCAGCAGGTGTTGCAAGAACTACCGCGGACACTGGCCTACATCGGCGCCGACCTGATCGCCCTCGCCGTCCTGGTCGGGGCGCTCTACATCCCGCGTCATGGACGTCGTGACCTCGTGGCCGCCCTACATCGGCGTCAACGTCGGTGTCCTGGCTGTCACCCTGCTGCTGTCGACGAGTGACAACGTCGGCGCAGGCCTGGGACTGGGGCTCTTTCGGAGTTCTGTCCATCATCCGCCTGCGCTCCTCCTCCCTGGCCCAGGGAGGTGGCCTACTTCTTCGCGGCCCTGGCTCTCGGCCTGCTCGGTGGTATCGAGAGCCACATCATCATCGTGGCCATCCTCATGGCCCTCATCCTCGCTTCACTGTGGGTTGGCGACCACCCCGCCCTCATGCGCCGCAACCGCAACCAGACCGTCACAATCGACCGAGCCATCAGCGACGAGGACGAGCTCGTCGGCGAGCTCGAGGACCTGCTCGGCGCCACGGTGCGCAACGTCGACCTCAAGAGCCTGGACCTGGTCAACGACACCACCATCGTCGAGGTGCACTACCGGCTGCATCGTCGGTCTCGCAAGGCAAAAGCCACCAGTACGCCTCGAGGCTGATAACGCGCAACAGATCCTGCAACAGCTTCAGGATGCCACCCCACAGGGCCCTCACCTCATCCAGGACGCTCCGCGTCAGGGATCCCGTGCAGGTCCACCCACCGCGCAGCAGGTCTGGCCCGAGCCCCCCTCGCATGACAGTGCCGCATCAGCGGCCACCGCTCCCGCCCCGGTACGACTGGATCACCGGGAACCGGAGTCAGCACGTCTCCCAGCAGCGCGACCCGGTCCGCAACCCCGCCGCCACCCGTGGTGCACCCCCACTACAACTGAGCACCGGTTCCACCACCTCAGCACCACAACGTCGGCGCCGCACAACCACCGCACCGTCGTCTGACCACCACTGTCTCTCCAGCACCGCCCACCCCAGCTGAAACCCCCGATCCGGAAAGGACTGCACCGTGCCGAACACCGAAGGCATCGACACGATCACCCTCGCCGAGCTCAACTCCGAAGCCAGCCTCCTGACCCGCATCGACCGCAAGTACCTGGTGCCCCCGGCGCCACCCAGGAGGTCGTCAACCATCTCGCCCCGCGAGCGCAGGTCCTCAGATCGACGGCCTGCGCCACTTCCGCTACGCCTCGACCTACTTCGACACTCCCGGTCTGGACGCCTGCTTCCTGGCCGCCCGCAAAGCGTCGTCGGCGCTACAAGATCCGTACCCGCACCTACCTGGACTCCGGCCTGTGCTTCCTGGAGGTCAAGACCAACGGGTCGCGTGAGGGCGACCGTCAGGACCGCTTCAGTACGACCCCGACGACGCCGACCGCATCACACCCGACGGCCGCCTGTTCGTCATCGAGCGCCTGGTGGAGTCCTCCACCTGCTCCCTGGACGAGGCGAGCACCATCGCCCAGGCCCTCGTGCCGGTCATGGACTCCACCCTACAGCCGCACCACCCTGCACCTGCCCCACGATGAGGCCCGAGCCACCTTCGACACCGAGCTCACCTGGGACCTGTTCGACCCCCGACGGGACGGCGTCTCAAGACGGGCGTGTCAGTGGGCCACCTCAACGTCGTCGAGACGAAGAACCCGTCCACGGCCTCCCCCACGGACCGGCTCCTGTGGCGCCGAGGGCCACCGGCCGGCCCGCATCTCGAAGTACGCCACCGGCATGGCTCTGCTGTACGCCAACCCTGCCCACCAACCGGTGGAACCGCACCATCAAGCGGGACCTGGGGCGCTACTGGCGTCAGGTCCCGCTGCGCCAGATGGCGGCCTGAACAGCAGCCATCTACTCACCCACAGTCTCGCCTCTCACCAGCGCCTCCGGACGTCACGGGCCCCGCCCGCCCCGGAGGCGCTGTTCGTCGCTTCACACCGGCGGCCGCACAAGTCATGCCTCACCCTTGCCGCTTTCACAGCCGGCTCATGGGAATGCGCCCCTTGACTGTCATTCACCGGACGGAGCCACGTCGCACGGCGCGCCCAGAGCACCTGCTCGGTCTTCAGACGCCCACCTCGGCAGGCCCCACCCCGGTCCGAATGACCCGACAGGAGCCTCCCGATGAGCCTGACCACCTGACCTACATCGCCGCCGACCTGATCGCCCTCGCCATCCTGGTCGGCGCGCTCACGCCCCCGCCACTCGCGTAAGGACCTCATGGCGGCCTACATCGGCGTCAACGTCGGCGTCCTGGCCGTCACCCTGCTGCTGTCGACGGCGAGCGTCGCAGCCGGCCTGGGACTTGGGGCTCTTCGGCGTTCTGTCCATCATCCGCCTGCGCTCCACCGAGCTGGCCCAGCACGAGGTCGCCTACTTCTTCGCGGCCCTGGCCCTGGGCCTGCTCGGCGGGATCCAGACCGCACCGATCGCGATGGTGGCCGCCCTCATGGGCACCGTCGTCGCCGCCCTGTGGATCGGTGACCACCCCGCCCTCATGCGCCGCAACCGCCACCAGGTGATCGTCCTCGACCACGCCATCACCAACGAGACCGCCCTCATCGCCCACCTGGAGCGCACCCTGGGCGGGCAGGTCCGCTCGGTCGAGGTGCAGCGCCTCGACCTGGTCAACGACACCACCATCGTCGACGTCCGCTTCCGGGTACCTCGCGAGACTCCCGCCGAGCTGGAGGCCCAGGCCACCCGAGCCTTTCAGGACTCCCGGTTCTCCGACGACGTCGTCCCCGCCGCGAGTCCGGCGACCGAGCCGGTCGGCGCGCCTGCTGCCCCAGCCTCCCGGTCCTGGGCCGGAACACGCCTGAGCGCCGTGCAGACCGGCGCCCACGCCGACCAGGCGGACGCCCAGCCCGTCACCATCACTCCGACCGCCCAGTACGTCGCCCGCTCCGCCGGGCAGCAGAGCGTCGCCGCACGCTGAGATCAGAGGACTGCGAGAACGAGATGACACGAACGACTGCCATGCCTCTGAGCACGAAGCACCTGACCACGACCACCCTCGCCGAGCTCAACAGCGCCGCCGGCCTGCTGACCCGCGTGGACCGCAAGTACCTGGTTCCGCTGACCTGCGCACAGAACCTCGTGGACGGCCTCGCACCCCACGCCCGGATCCTGGCCATCGACGAACGGCGCCGCTTCTCCTACACCTCGACCTACTTCGACACTCCGGGGCTGGAGGCCTTCATGCTCGCGGCCCGCAAGCGGCGTCGACGCTTCAAGGTGCGCACCCGCACCTACCTGGACTCCGGCCTGTGCTTCCTGGAGGTCAAGACCTGCGGCGCGCGCGGCTCCACCGTCAAGCGACGCATGGGCTACCACGCCGACGACGCCTCCCGCCTCACCGGACCGGGACGCGCCTTCGTGGCGGCCTGCCTGGCGGGCGCAGGAGTGACCGGGTCGGCCGCGGCGCGTGAGGTCGCAGCAGCACTACGACCGGTGCTGACGACCACCTACGAGCGCACCACCCTGCACCTGCCGCGCCGGGGCCCGTGCCACCATCGACACGGCCCTGACCTGGCGGCGCCTGGGTCCGGCGGCCCCGCGGGAGCTCCGTCGGGGACCGTCGTCGGAGTCCCCATGAGCCCGCAGGCGCTGCGCCCGACCCACCTAACCGCGGCCATCAACGACGGCGAGCCGGTGACGGTGGCGGACATCGCCGTCGTCGAGACGAAGAACCCAGCCACACCATCACCCGCGGACCGCGCCCTGTGGGACGCCGGCCACCGCCCCACCCGCATCTCGAAGTACGCCACCGGCATGGCGCTGCTCCACCCCGAGCTGCCCGCCAACAGGTGGTACCGGACCCTGACCCACGAGCTCGCCGGCCTGTTCGGCACCGACCGCTCCAGCCTCGAGTGCCTCAACGCCGCCTGAGCGCTGCACCCAGACCACCCACGATCCGACACCGGACCCGAGAAGAAGGGCCCAGAAACCATGAAGACCACCAAGACGATGACGACCAAGCCCTCAACCGACTCCGCCGTCGCGCGACCGGAGCCGTCGCGCTCCTGGCCGCGATCGCCCTGGCGGCCGGCTGCTCGACCTCCTCGGCCTCCAGCAACGCCAGCGCCTCCAGCTCGAGCGAGTCGGACACGACGTGGACGACGATCTCCTCATCCGTGGCCACGGCGTCGACCGGCGCGAGCGTCTCCGACATCCTGGGCGCCAACGCCTCGGTGGAGGACGCCTCCAGCTCCGAGGACGACGCCGGGACCACGGACACCTCGTCGGCCACCACGATCACGCTGTCGGGCTCGTCAGCCTCGGCCAGCGGGTCGGCGTCGGGCAACGTGAAGGTCGACGGCGGGACTGTCACCATCAGCGGCGGCGGCACCTACGTCCTCAGCGGCGAGCTCAGCAACGGGCGGGATCGTCGTCAACGCCCCCAAAGGCCGACGTGCGCCTGGTCCTCAAGGGCGCGAGCATCACGAGCTCGGACGGGCCGGCCATCGACATCCAGGATGCCGGCAACGCGATCGTGGTCCTGGCCAGGACTCCAGAACACGCTGACTGACGGCGCGAGCTACGCCTCGGGGCAGGAGGCCACCGCGGCCCTGTTCTCCTCCGACACCCTCACCGTCACCGGGGCCGGCCAGCTGGACGTGACCGGCTCTTACAAGGACGGCATCTCCTCCAAGAACGGCCTCATCATCACCGGCAGCACCACCATCAAGGTCAAGGCCGCCGACGACGGCCTGCGCGGCAAGGACTACCTGGTGGTGGAGTCCGGGACGCTGACGGTGGAGGCCGGGCGGTGACGCCCTGAAGTCTGAGTGAGGGCGACGATGAGACGAAGGGCTTCATCTCCCTGGGTAAGGCGAGCGTCACGCTGACCTCCTCCGACGACGCGATCGCCGCGACCACGGACGTCACCGTCAAGGACACGACCCTGACGATCACGGCCGGCGGCGGGCAGGCTAACGCCACCGTTGAGGAGCAGGCACCGCCCGGGCAGGAGTCGACGGCGGACTCCTCGACGCCCTCACCCAAGGGCATCAACGCCGGGGTGAGCTACACGCAGGACTCCGGGACGGTCACCGTCAACGCGGCCGACGAGGGGCTGCAGGCGCCGTTCATCAACGTGGCCGGCGGGGAGCTGTCCATCGCGGCCGGCGACGACGGCATCAACGCCTCCAACGGCGACCACGTCATCGAGGGCGACGAGAACGCCGACTCCGAGTCCGACGACGGCTCGGTGCTGACGATCAGCGGCGGCGAGGTGGAGGGCTCCTACGCCTCCTCCGACGGTATCGACTCAAACGGCTCGGCCTACGTCAAGGGCGGGATCGTGGTGGTCTCGGGACAGGCCGGTGCGATGGACGGCTCGGTGGACGCCAACGGTGAGAGCCAGCTGGTGGGGGTGACGGGCTCGCCGTCGGTGAGCGCGGGGACACGCTCACCGTCAGGACTCCTCCGGGTCCCAGGTGGCCTCGGTCAAGGTCGACTTCACGGCCGAGGCGATCACGGTGCTGGGGCTCACCGAGGGCCAGCAGTACACGGTGGCGACGTCGTCGGGCGGCTCGGCCACGGGGACGGCCTCGGCGCTGTCGGCCGGGATGGGCGGCCAGATGGGTGGCGGCGGCCAGAGTGGGTCAGCCCGGCGGCGGCCAGCGCCCAACGGGGACCAGCAGTCCCGGCAACCAGAGCAACCAGAACAGCCAGTCCAGCACCACCCAGAGCAGCTGAGCCGGGCCAGGAACCGGGTGGGGGCCTGACGCAACGCTGCGGCCCCAGACGCGTCAATTCACGACAAGTCGAATACTACAGCACGGCAAGACGCTGTCTCGAACGCCCACTCCGTTAACGCGAATTATCTACACTAGAAGCATGCAGGATAAACCTTGGGAGATCGTAATAATTGCTTCTATAGTTTGCATAGTGATCGACGGACTCGCAAACCAACTGGCAATCCCGTGCAGTTATCGCCACAAGATTCTACGCAAAGAAGGTTTCCACCTTCATCGATTATGATTAAATTATCTAAATTTGCGAGTATCGAGCAAATGGTCATCTCAGCGACCGTCAGCGCGTTGACATTATGGATCATAGCACCCTGATTGGACTCTTTGGAACTCGATAACACAGCCATCTGAAAGTCCCAGAAATACAATGCTGGGGGCTACTTCAATAATTGCATTACTGACCTTTGTTAGCGGCAAGTTCAGCAAAACGCAGCTAAAGAACAGGAAGATGGGTCAAAGTACCTAAAGCAACCTTTATCGACATACGTATTTCATGAATCGTTATTTAGTAAGTTTCTTTGGACCCGGAACTCTCGCTGCTAACTATGGACGTATTCACGATCCCATTTATTGTCGATTCTGTCAGCAAGCAGGAGTCCGCACTTTCTGGAATCCATGGAACTCAATTTTCACCATACCTTCTCGTCACCTCATTATGGTGTGCTTGTTTTGCTATTGTAAGCGTTACACTGGCCTGCACCTCATTAGCGTTCCTCAGAGGATACGTCATCAGAATACTACAACCAGAATGGGTTATAACTAAAATCGAAAGCGCCCTACGCTTCGAGTCCGACAAAACAGTTAAAAACACTTTTTCGTTACTTCCCCAAGAACGATAGATACTTTGCCTATTATTGGGTTTCCGAACGTATTTCCGATTTAATTGAAATACCTCAAGAACAACACTGGTCCTACATTGACAACACCTTGGCCACAAGAAGACTGAAAATTATTCTTCGGAAGCGCGCCCGATTTACTAAATTCCTCATTTTAATTTGTTCACAAGCATTGTCGGAAGGAAAGTTCTATCGCCACCTTCAATCATTTTTCCAAAACTTAGCCACACACACTATCAGATCAACAACGGAAATAATGGCGCTCCGAAACAATGCCTATTCATCTTATCTACGCGAACCAGACGTCAGCCTCCCGCTTCGCCTCGAGCTGACTGATCTCATAATTAACGAGTCTCTACAAATGATTGAATTTAGAAGGCAACTAAGAAATGGGACAAATACCAGTAATCTCGACAGACAGCAGAAACTGGAAGCAGATACTAACCTCATCGCTCTAAAAGCATACCTTCCCGAATCGACAGCCATACCGGCTGTGGCTCGCGCTGCATCGAGGCCGACTGAAATGACAAACTCAAGCAAGACTGAACTACTTGAAACACTAACAGCCACAACATTTCGAGATCTCGCATACTTCATTCATGAACGGATTGGTTTGACCTGCAGCGGCTCGTCTACAGAGTACGTCAAAAGAGTCATTACTAGGGCAGATAAAATCTCAGACGCTGAAACCCGCCTATATTCTCTCAAGGAGGTAATAGGAGCGACTATATACGCTTCTGTTTCCAACTTTACTCAAGGCACCCGATTATCACTCCGCATTCTTAATGAGATTGGCGAAGGACTCAAAAAATCCGCATCACAATTTACTGACAATGCTGTCGAAGATAGTCAAAATGAGATAGTTCCCCCAAATCTCAAACGAATAATCCTGGATAATGTGCGCAACACATTCTCCTCATATCCATATATGTGTGCAGAAGTATATAGTGAATTATTGACAATGATTCCCGACAGTGACGTGCGTCCGACTTTTTTACATTACCTGACGTTTAACGCTTATCAGGGGATCAGGCTAGATCTGGATATCTTGTCATCTTTCGATATACGTTTAACAGTTCCATTTTATTACTCACTCTCTGCGAGAATCCCAGCAGATCGCTATCCTCGGTACTTTAAGCGCTACCTTTACTCTGGCATGACAGGATTAAACTCGAAAGGCGTTAACTGGCTATTCGGTATCCTGGAGACGGAAGTCGACTGCCGCCTTTATTCCAAGTACTTAAAACTGCGCCATAACAACGGACTGCAAACGGGATTCGACACGGTTTTACTGTGGAGAATCATGGCAGGTGACGATTTCAATCCTGTCCCACCGGTGTACGTACAGGACGCTACTCCAGATATCGAAGACCACCAATTGGCGCGTCTACGCGAAGAAGTTGACCGAGCCGCAGGAGTTCTCGATAGTCTTGGAAAAAATACAGAGGCGGATAAGTTGCGGTATTCTTTTGGCGTTCCCACACCGGAGGATATCGGACGCAGTGACGCCTAAGGAATCGAGGACGCACCTTAGCCCCCCAACTACGCACCTCGCGGGTACAGCCCGCGCATCCTAAGGTGCTTCCTCGGCACCCCGGCGTACCACTGTCCCTGTGGTCGCCTCTATTTTCTGCAGAGCGACCTATTTTCAGCACTCCACGACGTTGACGGCCAGGCCGCCGCGGGAGGTCTCCTTGTACTTGGCGAGCATGTCCTCGCCGGTCTGGCGCATCGTCTCAATGACGGTGTCGAGGCTGACGGCGTGCCGGCCCTCGCCCCACAGGGCCATGCGGGCGGCGTTGATGGCCTTGACCGCGGCCACCGCGTTGCGCTCGATGCAGGGGATCTGGACGAGCCCGCCCACGGGGTCGCAGGTGAGCCCCAGGTTGTGCTCCATGGCGATCTCGGCGGCGTTCTCCACCTGCGCGGGCGTCCCGCCCAGGGCCTCGGCCAGGCCGGCGGCCGCCATCGAGGAGGCCGAGCCGACCTCCCCCTGGCAGCCCACCTCGGCCCCTGCGATCGAGGCGTTGGTCTTGATGAGCCCGCCCACGGCAGTGGCGGCCAGCAGGAAGCGGCGGGCGCCGTCGTCGTCGGCCCCGGGGATGAAACGCTCGTAGTAGGCCAGAACCGCCGGGACGATGCCGGCCGCGCCGTTGGTGGGGGCGGTGACCACGCGGCGCCCGGCAGCGTTCTCCTCGTTGACCGCGAGCGCGAACAGGTCCACCCAGTCCATGCCGCGCAGGGGGTCGGCCATGGTGAAGGCGGCGGCCGGGCCGGTCGACTGGGCACGCAGCCGCTCGTGAAGGGCCTTGGCGCGGCGGCGCACCCCGAGCCCGCCGGGCAGGATGCCCTCGGCACTCATGCCGGCCTCGATGCAGGCTCGCATCGTGGCGCGCAGGCGGTCCAGGTAGGCCATGACCTCCTCCCGGCTGCGGGCGGAGAGCTCGTTGGCCAGGACGACGTCGGACACGCTCAGTCCCTCGCGCTCGCAGATCGCCAGCATCGCGGCCGAGGTGGTGAAGGGGAAAGGGCGCGGGTGGCGTGGGCCTGACTGGCGGAGGCGGTCGCCAGGGCCTGGATCGACGGCGATCCGGGAGCACCGACGTCCTCCATGACGAAGCCGCCGCCCACGGAGTAGTAGGTGCGGCGCAGGATCTCGGCGCCGCTGGCGCAGTAGGCGGTCAGGGTCATGCCGTTGACGTGGTAGGGCAGGACCCGGCCCGGGCAGGAAGTGGATGTCGGCACTCGGGCTGAAGGGACGGGGCCGACGCCGTCGACCACCAGCTCGCCGGCGACCTCGACCTCTCCATGAGGGACTCGCACACGACGGCTGGGACGGTCTCGGGCCTCGTAGCCGGCCAGGCCCATGACGGCGGCGCGGTCGGTGGCGTGCCCGCGTCCGGTGGCGCCGAGCGAGCCGTAGAGCTCGACGGTGACGCGGGTGGGCTGCGGGCAGGCCGGCGCCGACGGGCCCGGGAGTCGCACTCGCCGTCGGACGCCCCCGTGCCGCCTGGGCGGACCGCCTCAGCCAGCTCCCGGCTGAAGGCGCGCCCGGCCCTGCATGGGGCCCACGGTGTGGGAGGAGGAGGGACCGATGCCGATGCGCATGAGGTCGAAGACGCTCAGCGGGCGGGGTGCCTGCTCCACGTCGATCGCCCCGGCGAGGAGCGCGGCGGGCGTGGCCGAGTCCAGGGCCGTGGAGACGAGGGCGGTCTCCGGAGCGAGAGCCGACACGCCGGTGGCAGCGGGGCTCGCCGAGTCGGCAGGGCCGGCGACGACGGAGGTGTTTGTCGAGGCGGAGAGTCCACGGCTGGTCACATCCCCATGATGCACGCCCGGTACCCGGGCTCCCAAGTTTCGACGAGCCCGCGCCGATTCGCCGTCAGTCGGTGGGGCGCACCAGCCACCAGGCGGCGTAGGGGGGCACGGGCACTCGCCCGTCCCCCGCCCCCTCCAGTGAGGTTGACCCGAAGGGGACCGTGTCGGTCAGGACGTCGGTGGCCCCCATGACCCCGAGCCGGGCGAGCTGGTCGGCGGCCACCGAGCGCCACTGCGGCGTCACGTTGTACACGCCCACGAAGCTGCCGCGCGGGTGGTCGCGGTAGGTCACCAGTACCCCAGGGTCGTCAACGTCCTGCACCTGGGAACGCACGACGGCGTCGAGCTGGGGCAGGCCGGCGCGCACCCGCGCCATATGCGCCAGGTCGGTGAAGACGCGTCCCTCGACGGTGGAGCGGTCGTGCCGGTTGGCCATCCGGGCCTCGTCGAGGCGGGGCCGCCCGGCCCAACGCGAGTCGGCCTCGTGACCGGGCTCGGTGTCCCAGTTGGGGTCGTTGGGCTGGGCGAGCTCGTCACCGCTCCACAGGACGGGGATGCCGCCCCACCCGTAGAGGATGGCGTGGGCCATGCGCAGGGCGTGGATCCGTTCCTCGCGCCAGGTCCACAGCGACTCGACCTCGTGCTCGGGAGTCTCGTCGGTGACGCCTCCCAGGCCTCGGCGGCGGCCTCGATCCCGATGAGCGAGGCTGCCGTTCCAGCGATGCGTCGGTCCCCGGTGGCCGGGTTGTGCTGGAAGACGAGGCCCGCGGCGTCGGAGGTGGGGTACTCGCCGCTGTACCAGTCGGCGAGGAAGGCCCGGTGGTCGTAACCGCCAAGACCCACGGCGGCCGCGTCGTCGTCGTCGATGGCCCAGCCGATGTCGTCGTGGCAACGCAGGTAGGTGATCCAGGTGGCTGTGGACGGCTCGGTGGGCAGGGTTCTGGAGCGCCTCGACGGCCAGCGTCGTGTCGCGCGCGGCGAGCATGGACCAGATCTGGACCATGAGGGAGTTGTGGTAGGCCAGGTCGGAGACCTTGCCGGTGTACTTTACCCCTGGCCGAGATACTGGAGGAGCTCGGTGGGGGCCACGATCGCCTCGGCCTTGAGGTCGACGGCGGGGCAGGCGATGCGGGTCAGTGCGCGCAGGACCTCGGTGATGGCGTGGACCTCGGGCTGGCCCTGGCAGTCGGTGCCCTTGCGCTTGATGGTGAAGGCGATGGCGTCCAGGCGCAGCACCTCGACGCCGCGGTTGGCCAGGTCCAGGACGATGCCGGCGAACTCGGCCATGACGTGGGGGTTGCGCCAGTTGAGGTCCCACTGGAAGGAGTTGAAGGTGGTCCACACCCAGCCGCCCACGCCATCGTCCCAGGTGAAGTTGCCGGGGGCGAAGTCGGGAAGACCTCCGGGAGGGTGCGCTCGTAGGCGTCGGGCTCGGTGCGGTCGGGGAAGATGAGGAAGTAGTCGCGGTAGCGCTGCTCACCGGCGCGCGCCCGTACCGCCCACTCGTGCTCGGCGGCCACGTGATTGAGGACGAGGTCCACCACGAGCGAGATGCCCTCGGCGCGCAGCTCGCCGGCCAGGTGCTCGAGGTCGTCCATGGTGCCCAGGTCGGGGCGCACGGTGCGGTAGTCGGCCACCGCGTAGCCGCCGTCGGAGTCGCCGGGGCGCGGGGTGAGCAGGGGCATGAGGTGGAGGTAGGTGACGCCCAGCTCGCGCAGGTAGTCGATGCGGTCCTCCACACCGCGCAGGGTGCCGGCGAAACGCTCGGTATAGGCGGCGTATCCGATACGGCCGGGGTGCTGTGCCCAGGCGGGGTCGAGGGTGCGGGCCAGGTCCAGACGGCACAGCTCATGCTCGCGCTCGACGTAGGCCCGGGCGGCCAAGGCCAGCAGATTGAGCGCCTCCTCCTCGGCGGCGGTGCCGTAGAGGGTGGTGAGCCCATCGAGGAGGTCGGGGTACCAGGCCTCCGCGCGCGTAAGGAAGACATCGCGTTCGGCGGCCTCAAGCGGGTCCAGGATGTGGAAGACGATGTCATCGAGGGATGGCGGGAGGGAAGTGGCGGCGCTCATAGATCTATGGTCCCCGATTCAACGCCGCTGCGGTACTGATTTGCTCACCGTCCCATCAGCGGGATCGATCGTAGACGGGGAGCGGCCCACCGGTGGGGACATTCTCGATCAGGCGGGGACACCGTGGCTCCGCGAGCGCCGGACGTCAGGATCCGACGGCGTCATAGGACTCGCGGTGGGCCAGGATCCGGGCGGAATTGGCCTCGATCCAGGTGCGCAGCGCGTCGATGGGCGCCTGGAGGCTGCGGCCCAGGTCGGTCAGCTCATAGTCGACGCGCGGCGGCACGCCCGGCAGCTGGGTGCGTGTCACCAGGCCGTCGCGCTCCATGGATCGCAGCGTCTGGGTGAGCACCTTGGGCGTCACCCCGCCGACTCGCGCGCGCAGCTGCCCGAAACGGCTCGGCCCGTCGGCCAGGACCGTCACCACCAGCGGCGTCCAGCGGTCGACGACATGGCGCAGCACCGTACGCGACGGGCAGGCCGGCGAGAGGATGTCGAAGTCGAAGACCGCGGCGTCGCCACCGAGGCTCGCAGCCATGCTACTGCTGCGCTCGGCGGCGTCGGTCCGCACCGAGACCCCCGACCTACTCGTGACCGGCACCGCCTGCTCTGCCACCAGCCCCACTTCCTGTGACACGACACACTCCCTTAGTTACTTTGAGGTACTCAGTATCTTGATCATACCATCAAGTCATCGCGAAGCACCGAACACGGCGCCTCACGTACCAGCCACCCCACCCGCTCAGGAGGAAGTCATGAAGATCGCCGTCATCGGAGGAACCGGAATGGTCGGCTCGGCCACCGTCGCCGAGGCCGCCGGCCGCGGCCACGAGGTCGTCTCCGCCTCGCGCTCGGGCCGTCACGCCGAGGGCGCTACGCAGGACGTCACCCTCACCCTGGCCGACACGCAGGCCGTGGTCGACCTCATCAACAGCTCCGACGCCACCGTCATCACGGTCTCCGCCGGTCGCGGAGAGTCCGCCCAGCCCGTCATCGACGCTCACCGGACCCTCATCGCCACCGCCCCTACCGGTCGGTTCATCGTCGTCGGCGGCGCCGGCTCCCTACTCACGCCCGACGGCACCCGTCTGGTGGACACCCCCGGGTTCCCTGAGGAGTACAAGACAGAGGCCCTGGCCTTCGCCGAGGTCCTCGACCTCTACCGCGAGGCCGGCAGCGCCCTGAACTGGACCCTGCTCTCCCCCGCCCCGGAGTTCACCGACAAGCCGCGCACCGGCACCTACACCGAGGGCGGCGACCAGCCCGCAGGCAGCGAGATCTCCGTGGCCGACTTCGCCGTCGCCCTGGTGGACGAGGCTGAGAAGGACGCGCACCGCGGCCACCGCTGGACCATCGCCAACGCCTAAGCCCGCGGCCGCTCACAGCGCACCAACCCAGCCGGGCCGGTTCCATACGACCGGCCCGGCTTGGCTCGTGCGCCCCGGCCGGTGCAGGCTTGACCCATGACTGCCATCGCCCTGACCATCGCCGGCTCCGAGGCCTCGGGCGGCGCCGGCGCCCAGACCGACCTCAAGACCTTCCACACCCTCGGCGTCTACGGATGCACGGCCCTGACCTGCATCGTCTCTATGGACCCCAAGGACGGGTGGAACCACCGCTTCGTCCCGGTGGACCCCGGCGTCATCGCCGACCAGATCGAGACCTGCGCCGCCGTTCACTCGCGCGTCGACGCCGTCAAGATCGGCATGCTGGGCACGGCGCCCACCATCGATGTCGTCGAGCAGGCCCTGGAGACCTACGACTTCCCCGCCGTGGTGCTCGACCCGGTCCTCATCTGCAAGGGCCAGGAGTTCGGGGGCGCTCTCGAGGTGGACAACGCCCTGCGCACCAAGATCCTGCCGCGCGCCACGATGACCACCCCCAACCTCTTCGAGGCCGCCACGCTGGCGGGCATGGAGGAGATCACCACCGTCGAGCAGCTCAAGGACGCCGCCAAGCGCATCCACGACCAGGGCGTCCCCAATGTCCTGGCCAAGGCCGGCCCGTCACTGGGTACCGGCACCGCGCTGGACGTCTTCTACGACGGCACCACCCTGGAGGTCCTCGAGGTTGAGGCCGTGGGCACCGAGCGCGTCCACGGCGCCGGCTGCACCCTGGCCGCTGCGGTGACCGCCGAGCTCGCCAAGGGCGCCACCCCGCTTCAGGCCGCCGTCACCGCCAAGGAGGTCGTCTCCTCCTCCATCCGGCACGGGCTGCGCGGCAACATGCCCTTCCTCTACGTCTACCAGGGCGAGTACCGGCCGGCCTGAGGCCTCGCTACCGAGGCACCCCTCGGTTCCTCACCGATCCTCCCGCTTCACCATCCGCCGCCGACGGTCTCCAGCTCCGTCGGCGGCGGACTTTCACCATCGGTAGATAGATTATCTAGTAACTAGGTAGCCTATAAACCATGGACTCATCAGCAGCACGCCTCCTGCGCGGATTCCTGGAACCCTGTCTGCTCTCACTGCTGGCCGAGCACGCCGACTACGGCCTGTCCCTGGCACAGCGGCTCGCCGTCGCCGGGCTGGACGAGGTGCCCGGCGGCACGCTCTACCCGGCTCTCATGCGCCTGGAGAAGCGCGGCCTCGTCGCGGTCTCCTGGCGCCCCTCCACCTCCGGACCCGCCCGCAAGTACTACGAGCTGACCGACGCCGGGCACACAGAGCTCGCCGCGCGACGGGCCGAGTGGCGAACCTTCTCCACGGCGGTCGGTGCTCTCATCGAGGGCCGGAAGGTACGCACGGAGGCCCCCTCATGAGCCGGCCCGAGCAAGCCAGGGACCCGGTGCCGGACACGATGGCCGACTGGTACCGAAGCTTCGAGGCGGAGCTCGCCTCCCGCGGCCTGCCGACCTGCGAGGTCGAGCGCACGGCCGCCTCAACCCGGGCCGAGGCCGAGGCAGCCGGAGTGACACCCGGCGACCTGTACGGTCCGGCGGTCCTCTACGCGCGCGAGGTCGCCTCTGCGCTGCGGGACTACCAGGCTGACGTACCCGCGCCCACCGTGGCCGCTCCCGTCGTCCTGCGCCTGAGAGACGTCTCCGCGCGCCGAGGCAGGCACACGGTCCTGTCCGGCATCAACCTCACCATCCACCGGGGCGAGGTCGTCGCCGTCGTCGGAGCCAACGGCGCCGGCAAGTCGACCCTGCTTCAACTCTGCGCAGGCCTGCTGCGCGCAAGCGGTGGGAGCATCGAGAGGACGCCGAACTTCGGCTACGCGCCTCAGCTCGACTCCTTGGCGCCACTGTTGACGGTGGACGAGCACCTCCGGCTCTTCGGGGCGGCACGCGGGATCCGGCAAGGCCGCTCCGTCTCTACGGGACACCGCCTCCTCACCCGCTTGGGCTGGACCGCTCGCGGAGACCAGACCGCCGGGACGCTCTCGGGCGGGACCCAGCAGAAGCTCAACGTCGCTCTCGCCCAGCTCGACGCACCCGATCTGCTCCTGCTGGACGAGCCCTACCAGGGCCTGGACGCCCTGGCCTACGAGGACCTGTGGGCCCTCATCTCGGCCTGGCGAGCCTCGGGTGCAGGCGTCCTGCTGGTCACCCACCTGCTGCGTGACGTCGACCTGGTCGACCGCGTCGTCGAGCTGCCGGCCCCGCAGGAGGACACAGGCCGGACAACCCACCGAATGCCCCGACGGGAACGTCGAAAGGAGTCCGCATGAGCACGCCGCCTGACCAGTCCACACCGCACACCGAGTGGGACCACGCCGAGGACGCCCGGTTCCGGTCGACGGCCGCGACCACGGGCCTGGTCGCGCTCATCACCCTGCGTGAGCTCGCCCGACGGCGCGGTGCCCTCGCGCTGGCGACTCTGCTGCCGCTGACCTTCTACCTGGTGCGCCTCGAGACGCACTGGACCGCCATCCGGCTCCTGTCGATCGGCCTGGGCTGGGCGACGGCAACGCTGGCGCTGTTCACGCAGGTCTCGTCCCGCTCAGTGGACCGCCGCCTCGCTGTGAGTGGAGCTCCACCCGCAACCCTGCTGCTGGGCCGCTACCTCGCGGTGCTCGGGCTCGGGTGGATCATCGGCCTGCTCTACAGCGGCCTCGTCCTGATCACGATCGGCGACGAGCTCACCCACCCGAGTGCGGTGCCGGTCATGCTGCTGTTGACCGCCACCGTCGCCACTCCCCTGGGCTCCCTGGCGGCTGCTCTGGTTCCGCGGGACCTGGAGGGGGCTCTTCTGCTGCTGTCGGTCATGGCGGTGCAGGTGCTGGTTGATCCCTCCGAGGGCTGGACCCGCGTCCTGCCGCTGTGGTCGACCCGGGAGCTGGCGAGCGTCGTCGTGGAGAACCTGGGGCAGGACACCGGCGCCTACCTGCACCGCGGGCTGGCGCACGGCGCCGCCATGGCCGTCCTGCTGACGGCGGCGAGCTGGGCCGTGGGCGTCCTGCGCCTGCGCACAGTCCGACTCCCGGCCCCACCCCCTGCCGAACCGGCCTACTCGTAGGCGGGCTCAGGGGTGACGTCGCGCGCCATGTTAGCGAAGCGCGACACGTGCCCCTGGAAGGCCACCGGGATGGTGCGGGTCTGCCCGTTACGGTGCTTAGCCACGATGATGTCGGCCTCGCCCGGGCGCTCCTCGTTGTTGTAGTACTCCGGGCGGTGCAGCAGGATGATGATGTCCGCGTCCTGCTCCAGGGAGCCGGACTCGCGCAGGTCACTCATCTGGGGCTTGTTACCGGTGCGCTGCTCGGGACCGCGGTTGAGCTGGGCGACGGCGATCACCGGGATCTCCAGCTCCTTGGCCAGCAGCTTGAGGGACCGGGAGAACTCGGAGACCTCCTGCTGACGCGACTCGACCCGCTTGCCCGAGCTCATGAGCTGGAGGTAGTCGATGACCATGAGCCCCAGGTTGTGCTGCTGCTTCATGCGCAACGCCTTGGAGCGGATCTCCGGCATGGTGAGGTTGGGCGAGTCGTCGATGAACAGCGGCGCGTTGGAGACGGGGTTGTAGGCCACGGCGACGTCGGTCCAGTCCCGGTCCTCCATCTGGCGAGAACCGCGCAGCTTGTTCATGTCCACGCTGGACTCGGCGGCCAGGATGCGCATCATGAGCTCCATGCGCCCCATCTCCAAGGAGAAGTAGCAGCTGGTGATGCCGTGGTGGATCGAGGCCGAGCGGCAGAAGTCCACGGCGAGCGTGGACTTCCCCATGGCGGGGCGCGCGGCCACGATGATCATCTGTCCGGGGTGGAGCCCGCCGGTGAGCTCATCGAGCTCGATGAAGTCGGTGGGCACTCCGGTCAGCGCCCCGTTCTCGCGGTTCTGGGCGGCCTCGATCTCAAGATTGGCCTCCCCCCAGGAGCTCGGAGACGGCGACGTAGTCCTCCTTCTCCCCCTCGTGATGGGCCACCGAGTAGACCTCGGCCTCGGCCAGCGTGACGAGCTCAGCGATGTCGCCGGCGTCGGTGGAGTACCCCAGCTGGGTGATACGGGTGCCGGCCTGGACCAGGCCGCGCATGAGCGCCTTGTCCTTGACGATGCGGGCGTAGTAGCCGGCGTTGGCGGCCGTGGGCACGGTGGCCATGAGGGAGGCCAGGTAGGGCGCGCCACCGATGCGCTCGAGCTCACCGCGCCGGGAGAGCTCATCGGCCACGATCAGCGGGTCGGCGGGCTCGGAGCGGTTGTAGACCTCGACGATCGCGTCGAAGATCGACTCGTGGGCCGAGCGGTAGAACTCCGGACCACGCAGGACGTCGATGACGTCGGTGATGGCCTCCTTGCTCAGGAGCATGCCGCCCAGCGTGGCCATCTCGGCCTCGAGGTCCTGAGGCGGAGACGGTCGAAGGCGGCACTATCGGTGCGGACGCTTCCGCTGTCGGCACCGCCCGAGCCGGCCTGAGCGCCCATGCCGTTGTCCATCCGGCCACCTTCCGCACTATCACACCGGCTGGCACCGGCCCGTCCTAGCGCTCCCGACGACGTCGTGCCCCGCCAGGAAGACGCTCGCCCGCGTAGAGCGCGCGCGTGACGATAACGCCATCGTGGGGACCTCGCAAACTCTCAAGTTCACCGCCACTGGGGATATCGGCACCCCACCTGTGGGAAGGCCCCCAATGCCTGGGGACACAGACGCGACGCCTGTGGACACAGATGTGTGCACCTGGCACCACACCACTAGAGGACATCGATTTTTCGTTGCAATAACGCCATGATGGGAGTTCAGACTTTCTATAGGTACTTCCCACGACATCACAATGTGATCTGTGGACAAGTGGGTAAACCTGTGGACAAACATGACCTTCGACTTGAGGTCCACGCCGTTTGTGGGTCTCCTACACGGGTGTCTGAACCAGTTATCCCCAGACCGCGAGCACCTCGGTCAGAAACGGCCCCACACGTCAAATCCTCAGCACTCTTTCATAATTTACCTACCTTCCCTTAGGGAAGATCGTTGTGCGATCCTCCAGCGGTATCGGGGTGTTCGCCCGATCGATCACATCGAGGACGTGAGGTGAAGAGCTCATCCTCAACCTGATCCTCAACCTGGTCATGAGGACCGCTTGGGCAGCGAGGGCGGTCGGCCCAGGCCAATGGTCTCCGGTCACCTGCCGTAGTCCACAATGGGGCCGTGCCCGACACCAGCAGCCCCACATCCACCAGCCTCAACCGCCAGGTCCTGTCCCTGGCTCTGCCCGCGCTGGGGGCGCTGATCGCCGAACCGCTCTTCGTTCTGGCCGACTCGGCGATGGTGGGCCACCTCGGTGCAGTGAGCCTGGCGGGCCTGTCTCTGGCCTCCTCGATCCTGACGACGACGGTGGGTCTATTCGTCTTCCTGGCCTACGCGACGACGGCGACGACGGCCCGCCTCTTCGGTGCCGGCCGCCGCACCGAGGGCCTGCGGGCCGGCGTCGACGGGATGTGGCTGGCGCTTCTGCTGGGGCTGGGTGCGGGGGCATTCCTGGGACTGACCGCCCCCCTGGCTGACTGAGGCGATGGGAGCCCACGGCCCGGTGGCCCAGGCCGCCATCGCCTACCTGCGCGCCTCCTGCCCGGGGCTGCCGGGCATGTTCGTGGTCCTGGCGGCCACCGGCGTGCTGCGCGGTCTGCTGGACACGCGCACGCCCTTCGTCGTGGCCACCGGTGGGGCGGTCCTCAACATCGTCGTCAACGCGATCCTGCTCTACGGCGTCGGGATGGGGATCGCGGGCTCGGGCGCGGGCACCGCGATCGCGCAGACGGCTATGGCACTGGCGCTGGCCGGTCCAATTGCCCGGACGGCCCGGGCGGCCGGCGTGGGCCTGCTCCCCCACCGCGAGGGCCTGCGGGCCTCTCTGGGCAGTGGGACCCCTCTGCTCATCCGCTCGCTGAGCCTCAGGGTGGCGATCCTGGCGACCGTGTGGGCGGCGACGGCGCTCGGGGACGTGTCGCTGGCCGCTCACCAGGTGGTGAACGCCCTGTGGACCTTTGCGGCCTTCGCCCTCGACGCATTGGCCGTGGCGGCACAGGCCCTCATCGGCACCGCCCTGGGACAGGCGCAGAGATCCGACGCCGACTCCGCTACGAGCGACACCGAGGTCGACATCGCGGCAGACACCGACGCTCAGTCCGCCTCGGCCACGGCCGGCTGGTCCATTGATGAGCTCCTAAGACGACTGCTGGCCTGGGGTGCTGGAACCGGCGTACTCATCGGGGTACTCATGGCGGCGGGCGCCGCCTGGTTGCCTCACGTCTTCACCTCCGACCCGGGCGTCATCACAACCGCGACGCCGACGCTCCTGGTCGCGGCGAGCGCGCTGCCGCTGGCCGGGGTCGTCTATCTGCTCGACGGCGTGCTCATGGGTGCCGGCGACGGTCGCTACCTGGCGTGGGCGGGCCTGCTGACGCTGGTGCCCTACATCCCCCTCGCCCTGCTCATCGGCGGCGGCGCGCTACCGGAAGTAGTCGGCACCGTCTCGGGTCTGGCGCTGCTATGGATCGCCTTCGCCTGGGTCTTCATGGCCGCCCGCGGCGCCACCACCTACCTACGGGCCCGCGGCACCGCCTGGCGCCACTGATCGACCTCTCGCCGCGTCCCTTCCTCGCGCGGGCATTCCTTGTGTGGCGCGTTCGGGGGTCAAGGGTACGAATGCGCGACCTACCCTACGAACCAGGCAGCCGGCACAACGCCGTCGGGCCGGAGTCCCCGCATGGAGGACCCGACCCGACGGCGGAAGGATGCCCGGTGGCGCTCAGCGCGCGGGGACGACGTTGACCTCGAGGGGGGCCACGACATCGGCGTGCAGGCGCACGGAGGCGCTGTGACGGCCGGTCGACTTGATCGGCGGCACGACCTGGATCTTGCGACGGTCGACGGCGGGGCCGCCGGCAGCCTTGACGGCATCGGCTAAGGTCGCGGTGGTGACGGCGCCGAAGAGGCGGCCGTTGTCACCCGCAGTGGCGGAGACGGTCACGACGTTCTCCTGCAGCCAGGCGCGCGCAGTCTGGGCGTGCTCGAGGGACTCGATGGAGCGCTTGCGGCGAGCCTCGGCCATCTGGTCGATCTGGCGCTGGGCGCCCTTGGTCCACGGGGTGGCCAGCTTGCGGGGCAGGAGGTAGTTACGGGCGTAGCCGTCCTTGACCTCCACGACCTCGCCGGCGGAGCCGAGGTGGGAGACGTCGTGCGTGAGGATGAGCTTGGTGGTCATTGCGCGTGCCTCCGATCAGCGAGCCGAGCTCGAGTAGGGCAGCAGAGCCATCTCGCGGGCGTTCTTCACGGCCTTGGCGATCTTGCGCTGCTCCTGGACGGAGACGCCGGTGACGCGACGGGCGCGGATCTTGCCGCGGTCGGAGATGAACTTCCGCAGCGTGGCGGTGTCCTTGTAGTCGATGGTGCCGACCTTGATGGCCTTGACGGGGCTGACCTTCTTCTTCGGCTTGCGAAGTTGGGGCTTCGCCATGGTGGTACTCCTTGGTCTGAGCGCCTGGGCGCTCTACGAGATGAAAAGTGTTGTGGTTGAGGGAACGGGTCGACGACGTCGCGGCTTCAGAACGGGGGCTCGTCACCGAAGGAGGTGGAGCCGCCCGTGGCCCACGGGTCGTCCGCGGCGCCGCCGGCAGGGGCGTTGTACCCGGACTGGCCCTGGCCGCCGAAGCCGCCACCGCCGTTGTAGCCGCCCTGCTGGGGACCGCCCTGGTGGTATCCGCCCTGGTTCTGGTTGCCGAAGCCGCCGCCCTGGGGACCGCCCTGACCTCCGCCGAAGCCTCCCTGGCCACCCCCGCGGGGCTGGCGGGTGACCTGGGCCTTGGCGTAGCGCAGTGAGGGGCCGATCTCATCGACCTGCATCTCCACCACCGTGCGGTTCTCGCCTTCACGGGTGGTGAAGGAGCGCTGGACCAGTCGGCCCTGGACGATGACGCGTGTGCCCTTGGTCAGCGACTCGGCCACGTTCTCCGCGGCGTCGCGCCAGATCGAGCAGCGCATGAACAGGGTCTCCCCGTCCTTCCACTCGCCGGCCTGGCGGTCGAAGGTGCGCGGCGTGGAGGCGACGGTGAAGGAGGCCACCGCTGCCCCGGAGGGCGTGAAGCGCATCTCGGGGTCCGCGGTGAGGTTCCCGACGATGGTGATGATGGTGTCTCCGGCCATGGCGTTGTCTCCGTTCCCGGTAGAGGCTCAGGCCTCGGGACGCAGCAGCTTGGTGCGCAGAACGGTCTCGTTGAGACCGAGCTGACGGTCGAGCTCCTGGGCGATCTCGGGCGTGGTGGTCATGTCCACGACGGCGTAGAAGCCCTCGGACTTCTTCTTGATGTCGTAGGCCAGCCGGCGCTTGCCCCAGATGTCGACCTTGTCCACGGTGCCCCCGTTGCTGGGAACGACCTGCAGCAGCTTCTCGAGCGTCGCGTTGGCGGTGCGCTCGTCCGTCTCGGGGTCGAGGATGATCATGATCTCGTAGTGACGCATGCTTGGTACCCACCTCCTCTGGTCTGTGGCGGTCACGGTCCTTCCGTGACAGGAGGGTGATGCGTGCGGCGCACCATCTGGCGGAAACAGGTTCATCCGCCCGACGACGCAGCCAGTTCGCCACATTACCGGACAACCGGGCGGCCCTGAAAGCCGAGACGGTGGGCCGACGACGTGCCATGCAACACGTCGTCGGCCCACCGTCAGGCACCTATCGGCAAGCGGGTGCTCATTCGCCGTGGACTAGTGGCGCTAGCCGACGCCGCCCTGGCCCCCGCCTTGGCCGCCACCTTGGTTTCCACCGTTGCCGCCGTTACCGCCTTGGCCGCCGCCCTGGTTTCCACCGTTGCCGCCGTTACCGCCTTGGCCGCCGCCCTGGTTTCCACCGTTGCCGCCGTTACCGCCTTGGCCGCCGCCCTGGTTTCCACCGTTGCCGCCGTTACCGCCTTGGTCTCCACCGTTGCCGCCGGCATCGCCGCCTTGGTTTCCACCATCGCCGCCAGAGTCACTTGTGGCCTCAGGTACCTTGGTCTGTTGCCGCTCAGGCTGCGGCGTACCCTGCTGAGTCGCCTCGGGTGTGGGCGCGGCGGTGGGAGCCTGCGTCGCCTCCGGTTGGGCGGTGGGGGTCGCAGTCGCCTCCTCCTCCGGCTCGCCAGTGGGGTTGGCGGTCTCAGGAACCGTTCCGCCACGGGTGGCCGGGATGTCGGCCGGCTCCGGGAAGTCCTCGACCTCGAGACCCTCGTGGGCGACCTTCATGTAGTTGATGAAGATGTCGGCGGGGTAGGTCGAACCGGTGATCTCCTCGTAGTCGCCCCAGGGCTCGATCGACTCCTCGGAGCCGTCAGTACCGGTCTGGTAGAGGGTCACCGCGGTGACCACCTGCGGCGTGAAGCCCACGAACTGGGCGGACTTGTTGTCCGACGACGACCCGGTCTTGGCGGCGACCGGGCGATCCATCTGGGCGGCCACCTTGTCCGCGCTGCCGTTCGCGCCGGAGACGACCTGCTGGAGGGCGTAGGTCGTGTCCGCCATGACGTCCTCTTCGAACTCCCGATGACCAGCGGTGTCCGCCTTGTAACGGTCCGTGCCATCGGGGTTCTTCAAGGAGGCCACGATGTGGGTGTCACGCCTGATGCCCTGCGCGGCGAAGGTGGAGTAGGCCGAGGCGATGTCGATCGTGTGCGGCGAGGCCGACCCGAGGACGTTCTGGATGAGAGTCCGCTGCTCCGAGGTCTTCAGCCCCTCGGTCTGCTCCGGGTAGCCGGCGCGGTTCGCCACCTTCGCCGTGACCCCCTCCTCGATGTCATCGGCATTCATGAGCTCCTGATTGAGCTGAAGGTAGGGAGTGTTGAGCGACTGCTCCGTGGCCTGAGTCAGGCTGGCCCACTTCAGTGAGACGTTCTTGAAGTTCTGGAACTCGTGCCCCTCAATGGTCATTGGCGAGGTAGCCGGATAACCACTGCCCAAGGACCACCCGTTCTCCAGGGCTGCCACCAGCGCGAAGGGCTTGAAGGTGGAGCCGGCCTGGGCGATGGCGTCAGTAGAGGTGTTGACCTGACTGGTCAGATAGTCCTCGCCCCCGTAGAGCGCCAGCAGACCCCCCGTCTTGGGATCGATGGACACCAGCGCCTTGCGCAGGTTGGGTGAGGCTCCCGGAGGCAGGGAGTTGACCGCGTTGACGGCGGCCTCCTGGTCCTTCGGGTTGATCGTGGTGATGATCTTGAAACCACCCGTATCGACCTGCTCGGGCGTGAGCTTGGCCTTGCTCTGCAGCTCGGCGCGCACCATCTGGAGCAGGTAGCCGTTGGTTCCGGCGTAGACCTGCTTGGTCTGGGACTCTTGAGTCTTCGGCATGCCCGCCTGCTTGGCGGTGTTGTACTGCTCGGAGGTGATGTAGCCGTCGTCGGCCATGAACTGCAGGACTCGACCCCACCGCTCCTGGGCCTTATCCGGGTTCTCGGCCGGGTCCCAGGCGCTGGGCGATGGCAGGATTCCCGCCAGAAGCGCGGCCTCAGACGGGCTGAGGTCCTTGGCGGGCTTGCCGAAGAAGGACTTCGAGGCAGCCTCGATACCGTAGGCACCGCGACCGAAGTAGACCGTGTTGAGGTAGTCCCCCAGAATCGCCTTCTTGGGCTTCTCCCGGTCGATCTTGATGGCCATGATGGCCTGCTTGAACTTACCGCTGTAGGAGCTCGTCGTGTCGACGTAGTAGTTCTTCACGTACTGCTGCGTCAGCGTTGATGCTCCCTGGGTGTCGCCTCCGCGCAGGTTGTTCACCAGAGCACGGGCAATGCCCTTGGGATCGACTCCCTTGTTGGAGTAGAAGGTGCGGTCCTCGGAGGCCACGACCGAGTTGCCCACGTAGTCCGGCAGGGTGGAGGCGTCCACGGACTCACGATTGATCTCGGCGAACTTACCCATCTCCGTCGAGCCGTCGGCGTAGTACACCGTGCTGCTCTGCGCGAGCGCGAACTCGCTGGGGTTGGGAACCTTGATCGTGTTGTAGGCCCACATGAAGGCGCCCACCATGCTGAGCACCCCCAGCAGGAAGGTGCCCAGGACGAACCGCCAGCTGGGGATCCAGCGATGGATCTTGCCCTTACCGGCGCGAGGGTAGTTGAAGAAACGGCGCTTGCGCCCCGAGGCGGCGTCCTGAGATCGCTCGGCCTTCGAGGGCCTGCGTCCCTTTCCGGACTTCTTGCCAGGCCCCGAGGCCTTGCCCTGGACCTGCCGACCGGCGCTGGCCCTCTGGGACAGCTTCTTGCCGACGGGGCGGCTGGGTCCGCCCCAGTTCGTGCCTTCTGCCACGCGCTCCTCGTTTCGGTTGACTGTCATAGAAGGTGACTGGATACCGCGACGGCGCGGGGGATAACGCTCCGGTTGCGGTCAGGACTCCATCATGACCGATATTGGCGGTCGATGCCGACTCGGGTATCAGTCACAGTCCTGTATGACTGTCGACGGCGATCGGACGCGATCGCTGCGGACAAGCCGCATCGGGCATCGACTGCGGACCAGTATGGGGGAACAGAGGGGAGTGGCGGTAGCGATGCAGGCCTGGGAACCGGCCATGGAGGCCGCCACCGAACGTTATCTTAACTCCACCTGATTGGCCCTGACCAGCGCGCTCATGCGCTTTGCGAACCGTAAACATTTCGCGGCAAAACCAGAATGTGAGTTCGCGCCCAGACAGCACCACCGTCCGATGTCATCGGATATTACCGATCGGGACAATAGTCCCGCACAATGAATGAGACACTGGACACAGTGCTGACAACCTGTCAGTTCCTCACCCTGGCTCCTCGGTCTGCCCGAGGAGCCCCGGCTCCCGTCCGCCCTGCTCATGAGGGAGTTCCACCGTGGACGCCAGTTCAGCCCTCCAGACCCTCAGCATCATCCTTCAAGTCGGCATCATCCTCACCTGCCTCATCGTCGGGGCGAAGAAGGGCGGGATCGCCCTCGGCCTCATTGCGGGAATCGGCCTACTGGTTCTCGTCTTCGGCTTCCGTCTGGAGCCGGGTGAGGCTCCGGTCGATGTCATCCTCACCATCCTGGCCGTCATCGGGTGCGCAGCCACTCTCCAGCAGTCCGGGGGACTGGACGTCATGATGCAGATGGCCGAACGAGTCCTGCGTCGACATCCCGAGCAGATCACCATTCTCGGCCCATGCGTCACCTGGCTCCTCACCGTGCTGTGCGGAACCGGGCACGTCGTCTACACGATGCTTCCGATCATTGCGGACATCGCCATCAAGAAGGACATCCGACCCGAGCGCCCCATGGCCGCCTCCTCAGTCGCCGCCCAGATGGGGATCACCGCCTCACCGGTCTCCGTGGCCACGGTCTCCGTGGTCTCCATCATCGCCAAGAACACCGACCGGCACTGGTCGGTCCTCCAGATCCTGGCGATCTCCATCCCGGCGTCCCTGTGCGGAGTACTCCTGGCCGCCCTGTGGTCGATGCGTCGCGGCAAGGACCTGGACCAGGACGAGGCGTACCAGAAGCGCCTGGAGGATCCGGAGTTCCGCGCCGCCGTCCACTCCAGCTCCGAGACCCTTATCGGGAAGGTGTTCTCACCCGAGGCCTACCGCGCCACTGGGATCTTCCTGGCAGCCATCATCGCCGTCGTCGTCCTGGGCGCCTTCGACGTACTGCGTCCCGAGTTCCCCACCGGCGACAACGGCGAGCTGGAGCACCTGAGCATGAACCTCGTCATTCAGATGGTCATGCTCGCCGCCGGGGCACTCATCCTGCTGACCTGCAAGGTGCAGGCCGGCAAGATCGCCTCCACCGCCGTGTTCAAGGCCGGAGCCACCGCCATGTTCTCCATCTTCGGGGTCGCCTGGATGACCGAGACGGTCGTCCACGCACACCTGGAGGACCTGGAGCACGGACTGGCCGGCGTGCTGGCGAACCACGTGTGGATGTACGCCATCGTCTTGTTCATCATCGGCAAGCTGGTGAACTCTCAGGCGGCCGGCCTGCTCATCGTCGCCCCGATGGCCCTGTCACTCGGGGTGAGTCCGGTCGTCGTCGTCGGGTTCATCGGCGCCTCCTACGGGTACTTCATCCTGCCCACATACCCCTCGGATCTCGCGGCGATCGGCTTCGATCCCACCGGCACCACCCACATCGGCAAGTACGTCATCAACCACTCCTTCCTGGTCCCCGGACTCATCGGAGTCGTCACCTCCTGCCTCGTGGGCTCCGGACTGGCCCAGCTGCTCCTGTCATGAGCCCGGTCTCCTGCCGGCCGGGGCGGGGGTGAGGTACGACCGGTAGGCAGGTGCGACGTCAACCACACTGCTCAAGCCGTCCTTCTGGGCAGAACGTAACAGGAGCGTGTCATCTGGTCTGTCTAGGCTCGTGCCATGACAACTACAGACGCGGCCACTACTTCCGCCATCGCCCTGCGTTTGGAGCTGCTGGGGCTCTCCGCCCCGGCACCGGTCAAACAGAGTGAGGCGGACCGTCTCATGTCCCCGATCCTGGCACGCCAGCGCGAGCTCTCCCGCCGGTTGGCCCACCGCCCCTGTGCCGCTGACCAGCGCATCCAGACCTTCCTCGACTCCTACCTGGAGGGCGCGGCCGCCACCCCGAAGCTGCCCCGCTCGACCTTCGTCCTGGACCAGCCCGGCCTGGCGCGGGCCCTGTCCCTGCCGGCGGACTCCACCAGCTTCACCTCCGACTACGTCGAGAGCTACCAGGTGCTCGGCGGTGTCCTGCACAACCCCCGCAACGACCGCCGTACCACTGCCGGCGTCTTCCACGTCGCCGAGGGCGGCCTGCCGATCCCCAGATGACAAGATCGCCGTCCCACGCGACGTCTTCGCCCGCCTGCTGGCCCACGCCGTCGAGGCCCCCGAGGACCTACTGACCCTGCCCTGGGCCTCCCGGCAGGAGGACCCGGCGCGCTGCTTCGTGTCCCTGCTGCTGCGCCCCGTCGTCGTGCCCGAGGTCCCCGGCTTCTCCGCCGAGCGCTCCATGGAGATCCGCTTCATCGCCCCCGGCGGTCTGGTCTCCAACCTGGACTTCGTCGAGGGCATCTTCGGCAACGGCGGCGACCCCTACCTGCCGGAGAACGACTCCTCCCTGGCCCCGGAGTCCTGGACCGGCCACACCGGCTGCGTCATTCTCGCCCCGCACCTGACCACCCTGACCAAGAAGGAGCTGGGCCTGCCCTCCTGGGAGGAGGCCACCGAGCGCCAGCGCCGCGATGGCCAGTGCTGGAAGGACGAGGCCGAGCTCTACAACGGCGGCAAGGCCTTCAAGTGCGTGGCCCGCGACGAGCGCGGCGTCATCGTCACCATCATCGCGGACAACTACTTCGGCTACTGCAAGAAGGAGGTCAAGACCCAGATCGGGTACTCGGCCAACCTCTTCGGCTGCGTGGAGGAGGAGCACGCCGGCGGCGCCGTCGCCTACCCGCGTTACAACATGAGCCAGGAGTACACCGACACCCACACGCCCGAGGGCCTGACCCTCGAGCACGTCGTCGAGCGCAACCCCGGCCGTTTCGAGCGGCGCGAGGACGGCTCCGCCGTCGCCATCGACGACCCAACCGTGGTCCTGGTTCCCGCCGGCGCCCACTACTCGATGCGCAGCCAGACGATCACCTGGACCGGCCCCGACGGTCAGGAGGCCTCGATCCCGTTGCTGGTGAGCAACACCTACGTGGCCCCCAACGGCTATCGGGTCCACGCCAAGCACCGCGAGGGCGACGCCACCCAGTGGCACCTGGTGGGCACCGCCCCCTGGTCCACGCAGGCCCACAAGCCGGCCACCGTCTCCGGCGGCGGCAAGTCGGAGATCTCCAAGTCCCTCCTGGACGCCTTCGTCTTCGGTGAGGCCTACGTCGGCGACGTCGACGAGGACTTCGACACCGTCCAGAGCATCCTCGACGGCAACTACGCCGACCGCTTCGTCGACCCGGCCAACAAGAGCGACAACCACCGCTCGATCCTCTCCGAGCGCCGCTCGCTGGGAAGCGTCATCAAGCTGCTGACGCCGTCGTCGATGTACACCGACGAGTACAACGCCTTCCTGGAGTCGATCCCGGCCCACATCAAGGAGCTCATCTTCACCGTCAAGCGCTTCTACCAGCCCAGCTGGGGCCAGGACTGGCGCAGCCACTTCTCCGTGGGCATCATCAACGGCCGCAAGGGCAACTCCCTGCGCCTGGACGGTGAGGTCATCAAGGTCAACATGCTGCGCGTGGGCTTCGAGGACGACGGCGCCTGGCGCCTGCTGTCCCTGCGTCCGGACTTCTCCCCCGCCGCCAAGGTCCAGACCGAGGACGACATCACCTCCTCGATCGTGGTTCCCGGCGGCCTGGTCTCCACCCCGGACGCGGAGCTGTCGCGCAAGTTCGTCACCAACTGCGAGTCCTTGCTCTTCCAGCGGCCCGACGACGCGATCGTGCGCGGCTACGACAAGCAGACCGAGTCGGACATGTCGGATGCGCAGGCGGACCTGTTCATCTCGAACTTCCAGCCGCTCACGCCCGCCGACGCCCGGGCGATGGCCGCCGACGCCCCCGGTCTGTCCCGCTTCACCCAGCCCATGCAGGACCTCGTGGCCCGTGCCGCCGCCCTGCCCGAGGCCGAGGATCCCGCCGAGGAGACCTACTGGGTCTCCACGGCCAACCCGCGCCTGGTCAACGGGGCCCCCACCAAGAACCCCCGTTACCTCCAGGTGCGCCCCGACATCGCCAACCCGAAGGATGTGGCGCTGGCGGACCTCACCAACCACCTCTTCCGCGACGTGCCGCTGACCGAGCCGCTGTGCCACAGCGTCGACGTCGTCGCCGCCGGACGCCGCAACAACCCGCCCGAGGACGGAGTTCCGCCGCTGTGCGCCTACAACCCGCTGCACTACATGGAGCTGCCGGAGCTGTTCATGGAGTTCATCTCCTCCATGACCGGCAAGTCCCCCTCGACGACGGGCGCCGGCAGCGAGGGGGCGCTGACCAAGTCCCCGTTCAACGCGCTGCCCGCGATCTACGACCTCAACGCGGCCCTGCTGTCCTACGCCCTCAGTGGCTACGACGGCTGGCTGTCCTCGGCCGGCTACATCGGTCCGAAGGTCCAGGTGGCTCACGACATCTCGCTGCTCATCCCGGAGATCTTCTCCCGCATGAGCGCTGAGGAGCGAGACGCCCACAACCTCATCGAGGACGGCTACCTCGAGCGCATCGAGGACTTCGAGTACAAGGGCCGCACCGTTCAGGCCTCGCGCCTGGGCTACCGCATGAACCAGGCCTTCGCCTCGACCTTCTTCGGACGGATCTTCCTTCACCCGGACGTCGTCTTCACCGAGGAGATGCTGCGTCCCGAGCTGCAGGACGAGGAGGTCTTCGCCGACTCGGTGGACATCATCGTCACCACCCACAAGGTGGTGGCCGAGCACTACCGGGCCGACGGCTCCATCGAGTGGGCCGTGCCGCCGCTGCGGGCCCTGCTGGAGATCATGATCGACGGCACCTCCCGCGAGGGCTGGGACCTGACGAGCCCGGAGTTCCGCGCCCTGTTCGAGCGCGAGAACATCCTGAGCTCGTCGTGGTACGCGGCGCGCCTGGACGCCAAGGTCGCTCGCGACTCCCGCCAGGCCCAACAGGCCATCGAGGACCTCACCCGCTTCTACACCGCGGAGAACAACGAGGAGGTCATCGAGCGCCTGGGCATCGAGGGCCGCCTGGCCGAGGCTCGCGCCTGGCTGGACAAGGTCAGCTCTCCGGCCTACCGCGAGCACCTCGTGGGCACGCTCGGTCTCCAGCCCTCATTGGCCTGAGCCGACGCTCCCCTGCTGACTGGGAGCTTCCACGCGTGGGGGGACAGGATTCCTGTCCCCCCATTGCCGCCGCAGTCCTCCAGCTCACCCCGCAGCGGTCACTCCTCGATGCCGAGACCTTCGGCGAGGCCTTCGGGCTGCTGCTCGAGTCGTCATGCGTCCACGATCTGCGGGTCTACGGCGGAGCGCTGGGAGGAAGCATCTTCCACACGGCAACGGGTCGCGACCACTCTCAGGTGGTCGCGACCCGTGAGGCCCTGAGGGCGTCAGCCGACGTCGGCGTTGCCGGAGAGGTGCCAGGTGGCGTTGGCCCAGGGGAAGACGTACTGCATGAGCACGTAGACGACCCCGGCGATGAGGATCAGTGCCTCGATGGCCCTGAGCCAGGCCGGCCCGGGCAGGTGGCGCCAGATGAAGCCGTACATCAGTTGACCCCCGGATCATTGAGCACAGAGGCCGGCCTTCCCTCGGCGCGGTCCATCCAGTACTCGAACTTCGCGTGAACGATCCAACGCTGGTCGTTACCGAACTCGCCGGCGGTCGAGCCGTGACAGGTGGTCAAGGTAATGTACCGCTCGGTTGGTTGCGCGTCGGGCTGGTTCGGAACCGGGGCGATGACCGATACCTGTTCGGGCTGGACGATCTCATGGCCGGTCACCCGGAACACGTACCAGGTTTTGGCGGTGGAGACGACGATCTCGTCGCCCTCCTGGAGCAGGTCGATGCGGCGGAAGGAGTTGCCATACGTGCGGCGGTGTCCGGCGATCGAGAAATTGCCAAGCTCCCCGAGCTGCTGGGTTTCGGGGTAGTGGCCTGCGGCCGCCTGGTCCAGGACGTCGGAGCCGGTGCCCTCGAGGATGGGCATGTTGTTGTTGGTAACGCCATACCACTTGGGAACGACGAGCATCCCGATGGTCTCGCCGTAGCCGACCTTCTCCACCGCAGGAGGAGCGTCGTAGTGCTTGGTGCCTTCGGTCTTCGGGGAGTCGACCTGCTTCTCGTGGAACTGGGTCGCAACGGCCTGAGCACTTGCGTTGGCATCGATACCGGTCCACCACAGCTGCCAGACGAGGAACAGCGCGACGACGAGGCCGGCGGTGATGAGCAGCTCACCGATCCCGGTCAAGGTGCCATTGAAGATTCGTACAGCACGGCTCTGACCGGGCGCGCGATGTCGCACAAGCCCTCCTCCTGCCATCGCCCCTCCTCAAGATCGAGACATCATCGGGTTAGCCGCCAGTCTATGGTGACAGACCCCGCCCGTGACCAGCCGGGAGTGGTGGACGTATCACAGAGCACACCGTGAGGAAGCTTCACTGCATGTCCTAGGCTAGGCCCGGATGTATTGCGGTGGCCTCACACCACCAGCCCCAACCAGTAAGGAGACCCAGGGTGGCCTTGGAGAAGAAGTCCACAAAGGACGACGCCGACAAGAGCTCGGAGAAGGTCTCGAAGAAGAGCGCCGGCAAGAACAGCTCCGAGAAGAACACCGAGAAGAGCTCCGACACGGCTAAGAAGTCCACGAAGAAGGACAAGGACGCGAAGAAGAGCTCGTCGTCGAAGAAGCACCCTGAGCGCTCCGGCAACCCCGCCAAGGCGGCCAAGGCTCTTGAGGAGGAGTCGCGCGCCGCGGCGAACCGGGTCTCCCGAACACCCACCAAGGTCAAGGACACCGCCTCACCGCGTTGGTACGCCCCCACAATGGTGACGCTCATGGTCATCGGGCTGCTGTGGGTGGTCACCACCTACCTGTTCAACGGTCAGTACCCGCTGCCGTACTTCACCAAGCACCACGCCACCGACTGGCTGCTCAACGGCAACCTCTACATCGGCTTCCTCATCATGATGTCGGGCTTCCTCGGCCTGCTGCGCTGGAAGTAGCGCTCCGAGCGGTCCACGCCGCTCAACAGAGAGGCCTCAAGGCCCCCGAGCTGGTGCTCGGGGGCCTTCGCCTACGCATTCGCGCCCCAGGGGTGCGGACTCCACAGAGGTCCTGTGGATCAGTGGACAGCCTCGTCCCCACAACCCACCCCGACTTTCCCCATGTGTGGACACACCTGTGGATAACTACACGCTTGTGTTTCCACATCTGTGTCCCCAGGTGTGGATGGATGACAGCGCTGTTCTTTCAAGGGTGTCATTCAGGCCCTTGGCACCCTGCAGACGTCTCAGGCGATGAGGGCCCGTACGACGTTGAGCCCTACGAGCAACGCCAGGACCGCTGTGGTTCCAGCGATCCCCACGGACTGCCGCTTCCCACGGGGGGGCCCAGGCATAGATCGCCGCAACGATTCCCCCGACGATGAGCCCGCCAAGGTGCCCTTGCCAGGAGATATTGGCGCCGAGGAAGGAGACAACGCCGTTGATCACCAGCAGCGCCACGATGCCTGAGGTGTCCCGCCTGAAACGCCGCTGCACCACGAACATGGTGGAGAACAGGCCGAAGACCGCACCAGAGGCGCCAACCGTCAGGGTGATCCAAGCCTCGGTCTCCGGCCAGGAGAGCCAGTAGATCGCCGTCGAGCCACCTAGGGCGCTGAGCAGGTAGACGGCGGTGAAGCGCCACCGTCCCAGCACCGGCTCAAGAGCACCGCCCAGTACCCACAATGCCCACATGTTGAAGCCGAGGTGCATGTAGTTCGCGTGAAGGAATGCGGTCGTCAGGAACCGCCAGGGCTCAGAGGCTGCTGCTGCCGGGAAGAAGCCCAGCATGACATCCAGGTTCTTGTCACCTTGGCCGGGGACGAGGACCTGGAGGACGTAGACAACGACACACAGGCCGATGAGCACCTTGGTGACGATGGTGGTGCTGGATACAGCGGCACCGCCCAGCAGCGTGCGCGCCTGGCGCCGAGCGGCCTGCGACCGGCGCGCACAGTCCACGCAGTGCACACCCACGGTGCTGGGAACCTGACAGGGTGGGGCAGGTGGGCCGTTCGCAGCGCTGGCAACGCACGTAGGCCACCGTGTCCGGGTGCCGGGGGCACACGTCCCGGCGGCGCCTGTTGGCTGAACGAGTTCGTTGAGGTCATCGGGTACTCCTGTGTGGCGGTGAGAACAGAGCTCGGTATGCGGTGACGAGTACGACGACGCCGCCGGGACGCGGGTCCCGGCGGCGTCACAGGGGCGAATCACACCTGGCGCTGGTGACTCGGCCTATTTCGGGCGATGTGGCTACTCGGTGACCTCCACCGAGGTGATGATGACGTCCTGGACAGGACGGTCACGCGGGTCGGTCTCAACGGCGGAGATCGCGTCGACGACGGCGCGGGAGGCCTCATCGGTAACGGCACCGAAGATCGTGTGCTTGCCCTGAAGCCACTCGGTAGGCGCGGTGGTGATGAAGAACTGCGAGCCGTTGGTGCCCTTGCCCAGACGGCGGCCGGCATTGGCCATGGCCAGGACGTAGGGAGCGGCGAAGGTCAACGAGGCATCGATCTCGTCATCGAAGACGTAGCCGGGACCGCCGGTGCCGGTGCCCAGCGGGTCACCGCCCTGGATCATGAAACCGGGGATGACGCGGTGGAAGATGACGTTGTCGTACAGGGGCGCGTGGGACTCTTCCCCGGTGCGAGGATCCGTCCAGGCCTTCTGACCAGTGGCCAGTCCCACGAAGTTGGAGACGGTCTCGGGTGCCTGCTCGGGGTAGAGCTCCAGGCGGATATCGCCGAGGTTGGTGTGAAGAGTCGCTTCCATAGGTGCCATGGTGGCACGCTCCCGCTCCTCTCGGCATGAACCCTGAGCGGTGTGCGGCACTGTTCACCCCAGGCAAAACGTCTGGACATCTTGTAGGCCCAATGGCCCGAGGGTGCGACCATTAGTGCACGTTGCACAACGACCGTCACTATCCGTATCCGACCTGGGAGGCGACCATGTCCTGCCTGACGAAGACATGCTGCGACAAGAAGCTCGACACTACTCATCTGCGCAAGGAGGCTGCCGCCTTCGCCGAGTCCGTCGTCGATCAGGCCGAGCGGGCCGCTCTGTGGGCGGCCCCGCACGTGAGCAAGGCCGCTGAGGAGGTGGGCCGCAGGGCCAAGGACGCACAGGAGCGTCTGGAGCCGGTGGTCCACGAGGCCCGCCATCGGGTTGTCGAGGACTACATTCCGCGTGCGCAGCGCGCCGCCGTGGCTGCCCAGGCCGCCGCGGGTAAGGACGGTACCCTGACAGAGCGCGCCCAGCGCGTGGCTGTTGCCGCAAAGTCCGCCGCATTGGAGGTTCCCGTGAAGAAGCAGAAGAAGCACCGCGTGCTCAAGACCCTGGGTTGGCTCGCCGTCGCCGGCGCGGCCGCTGCCGGCGCCTACGTCGTGTGGCGTCGTAGCCAGCCGGTCGAGGACCCGTGGGCCGAGGAGTACTGGGCCGACTCCACCGAGGAGGAGGGCGGCTACGGCATCAGCCCCGAGGACGCTCAGGCCTGACGACCACTCAGATCCGTCGACGACGGCGCCGTACCGGTTCCCGACCGGGCGGCGCCGTCGTCGTTCCGTCTTCGGCACGATGTTCACCCACCCCTGCCGGACACCCTCGGTAGGCTGTGCCTATGAGCGCACTGTCCGTTCCCGCCAGCGCCCTGACCCGTGGAACCAATGGGGAGGAGGTGCTCATCCCCAGCTGGGGCTGGGGACCCTGCAAGGTTCCCGATGACGAGGCCGAGCGCGTCGTCCACGACGCCCTGGAGGTGGGTTACCGACACATCGACACCGCCCAGATGTACGGCAACGAAGCGGGTGTGGGACGGGCGATCGCTGCCTGCGATCTGCCGCGCCGGGACCTATTCATCACTTCCAAGCTCAACAATCCCAACCATCGGCGCGACGACGCGCTGCGCAGCTTCGATGCCACCATGAAGGCGCTGAGGCTGGAGGTCCTCGACCTGTTCCTCGTCCACTGGCCCTTGGCGAACTCCGCGGGAATCGATCTGGTGGACACCTGGCGCACCATGATCGAGATCCTTCACAGCGGGCGGGTGCGAGCCATCGGGGTCTCCAACTACCAGCCCGAGCACCTGCACCGGATCGTGGAGGCCACAGGTGTGGTTCCGGCAGTCAACCAGATCGAGCTTCACCCCTGGTTGATCCAGTCAGAGCTGCGCTCCGTGCACGCACAGATGGGCATCGCCACGCAGTCCTGGTCGCCGTTGGGACGGGGCGGGCTGCTGACAGAGCCGACGATCGTGGAGGTCGCCGAGGCCCTGGGGACGAGCCCGGCCCAGGTCATCATCCGATGGCACCTGCAGAACGGTCTCGTCGTGATCCCCAAGTCGACCCATCGCGAGCGTATGGCCGCCAACGCCGACGTCTTCGGTATCACGCTCGACGACGCCCAGATGGCGGCTCTGAACGCCCTGGACCAGGGCCGGCGCACCGGCTCCCACCCCGATCAGATTCAGGTCTGAGCGAGGCAGCCCCGGATACCGGCGCCGAATCGCCGGTCAGGGCCGGTGGCGGTGGACGCGGAAGCCCGGCCCGATGTCACCAGCGGGAATCAGCTCGGCCAGGGCAGCCGGTTCGGACAGGGAGCGCGCCGCGACGAAACCGGTGATGGTGTCGACGCCCGCGTCGAAGAGCACGGGGTTGAGCGGCGTCGAAGGACCAACGAGGACGGTGTGCACGTGTCGGGAGAGCTCGATGAGCCTGGGCGCGGTCTTGTTGACGAAGCTCGACGAGGAGATGAAGACGAAGTCGCACTCGGGCAGGACGTACTCGCAGGCACTGTCCGGCCAGTCACCGGGCTGAAGGTTGCGCTCGAGGCAGATGTACTCCTCGGCGGTCGCCAGGGCGGCCTCGGCGAAGGGGAAGTGACCGATGACCGCGACCTTCTTGCCGATGATCATCTCCCGGTAGGGGTCGAAGACCTGGCGCCAGGTGGTCCCCTCCCCAGTGGGCTCGAACCCGTTGGCGGCGGCCGTCTCCTCACGGGAGTACCAGGAGTTGATAGCAGCCTGTCCGATACTGGCCTCGGCGAGGTTCCAGGACTTCACCAGGGCAGCGACATCGCGCAGCGGGCGGTCCTCCAGCGGGCCCTCCGCAAGAGCCGGGCGGCTGCGGACATCCATGGTCCAGGCCGCGCCGACACCGCCGGCGGAGTTGAGAACACGGCTCCAACGGGGCCCCTGGCCGGCCGACCGCACAACGACGTCGCCAGCAGTCCGTCAAGAAGCGCGTCGTAGATCTCCCAGGGCTGTGACATGACCTCATCCTCCTGCACCACTTAGTAACTGAGCCTCACCTATCCTAAGCAGTCCCGTCCGACGGCGCAGCCCTTCGAGTCCGGCCGTCTCACGATTCCTCACGACATCGTGTCAGCAACGACAAACCCTCACTGGATTCTTCTTATGGAAACCACGTGCTTGCCTGCGTCGAGAGATCACCGAAGAATTACTTTCCGACCGATGACGTAGATATATTGATGACACTCAACCGTAATATTGATTGCTGTTGAGTTGCAGGGATCTTGGCCAGAGTCTCCCTGGAATTCCCTGATGCTACCGTGTCAAGGCCCATGCCCCTAAGACTGAGGTACCGCTTCATGCTTCGCCGACTTTTTGTCCGCTCACGCCGGAGGGAACTGACGTCATCACGTCAACCAGCGCACCAGTCTCGTCAGAGACTGAGGAGTGGTGCCGCCATCTCGGCGCTGGCTCTGATAGCTGCCGCACTGGGCACGGCAACGCTTCCGGCACCCCCGGCCGAAGCCATTCACGGCAATCCTTCCGGGGGGTCAGGAAAATTCGTCCAAGTGATCGACTGGATCGACTGGACCGAAATGACCAACACCGTGGCAGGCAGAGGTGCGGCGATCCTTCCTGACGGAAGCACCGGCGTGGTCTGGTCGACTCCGACACAGATCTCCGGCAATATGTGGCGCACCAGTCGTTGCACCGTATCCAATGTGCGAACCACTGCCGTAGGGAGAAAAGAGTCGGGTCTACCCACGGATCGGGGCCTGAGTATCGGATACAAACCGGGTAGCTGGAGAGGAGATGGCCTGCCTCATCTTTATAACGACGGTACGAACTACACGGCCGGGGCTGTCAAAAGGGCCCTACGTGACCTCATCCAACCTGCCCCTGGGTATTGCCAACCTGCAAGACTCCTCAACCCACCAGTTCCAGGTCGAATGCAGTTCCTACCTCGTCACCTCCACCTCCCAGCCCGCGAAGAGCCAGCTGGAACGTCTCCCCAATAAGGTCGAGATTCCCATGGAGGGCATGGTTTTCGCCGATGCGGAGTCCTCGAGCTGGCACAACCCGCACGGCCAGAAGGAGTACATCTCCGTTTCCCCAATTCCCTATATCCACTCCCAAGACGTCTCCTACCGCCTACTGGAGACCGCCCGAACACCTGGGTGCAAGACGAGTTCCTGGGCGGGTAAGGTCACCGTCTCCACACCTGTTGGCAACAGGTCCGGCGTCAAGCTCCGCCCGGACAACGCCGAGTGCAGCTCGTTCTTCAACACGGGTTACGGACCCTCTTCGGTCATACTTCTGAGCAACACCCGCAGTGGCTACGTTGAGATCCACGGAGGCGGTGAGGCGCCGTCGCCCTCGGCATCGTCTCCTACATGGACTACGGCGACGCACCTGAGAGCTATGGCGTCGCCGGCAGCGTGTTCCAGCCCGCATGGAACGGCGGGAGCTGTCCGACACGGGACAGCTCAACATCGCCCGCGGCGAGACACCGTACGAAGGGCGACCCCGGCAATTGGTACAACCTTAGTCAGGCCGCGGATCAAGAGCACGTAGCCACTACCAATTCCGCAGTCGTGCGCCTGGGTGCCCTGACGGACCATAATGGCAGCGTCCTCCACACCACTGACGCCTTAGGGCGACGATACTGACGACATCGATGACGAGGACGCTCTCCCCTAGCAATTGGGACCAAGTTATCTGGACCGATATTGGTAAGAAGTGGAGCCAACAGATCACCTGCTCGGGCCGGAGCACCAAGATCGCCGGCTGGATCGACTGGAACCGCGACGGCTCTTTCAGCTCCACCGAGCGCTCTGCGGTGACCTCCTGCTCCGACCAAGGCACCGCCACTTTGACCTGGACCGTCCCCCAGGACGCCAGCGAAGCACCTTGACCGGCAACGGCGCAGCCACCTTCATGCGCCTGCGCATCACCGGCCCGTCGGCCAACGGTAAGGGCGGCGGAGGATCCGAAAGCCCACCGGTATCGCACTCAACGGTGAGGTCGAGGACCACCAGGTACAGGTCCAACTGCCTAACCTGACCATGGTCAAACAGGTGGACAACACCGCGGCCGGATCCCTGGGCCTGTCCGCCAATGACTGGACACTCACCGCCTCTCCCAAGAGTGGTAAAACGGCCTCCGGAGCCGGCGGCTTCGACGCCGCTTACCTGCCCCAGGGCAAGACGGTTCTGTCCGAGTCCTCGTCGTCGCCCAAGTCCGCCGGGTACGAGGCCACCGTCACCTGCACACCGCACCCGAACTCCGATCTCCGGACTCCGGCGTCGACCATCGACACCGCCTCGAAGACCCTGGATCTCGCCATCGGCGAGTGGATGCAGTGCACGATGGTCAACACGGCACTGCCGGGGCAGGTCATCTGGAGCAAGGTCGACGAGGCCGGCAACCCCCTGGCAGGGGCCGTCTTTCACGCTGGCCTCGGCATCACTGAACGGCGGCCAGAAGGGAGGTGGCCGACTGCGTCGTCACCGGCGGCAAGGCCGCGTGCCCCAACGACTCGACGGACCAAGACCCTCGTGCCGGGTTCTTCAGGGTCTCCGGGCTGACCTGGGGCGAGTACTCCCTGACCGAGACCCAGGCGCCGACCGGCTACCACATCTCCGGGTCAACACTGACCAAGACCCTGGACGGATCGGCACCCGCCGCCGGCAAGGACGACAAGACCCCACTCTCAACCTCAGGGCAGGTCACCAACACCCGGATCAAAGGATCGGCCACCTGGACCAAGACCGACGAACGGGGCAACGCCATCAAGGGAGCCCAGTGGTCACTGACCCTCTCGACTCCAACGGCAGGCCCCTACCCGACCAGGCCCGCACCATCACCGACTGCACAGGCACCTGCGCCCAGGGCGGCCTGGACACCGATACGAACCCCGGGGCCTTCAAGCTGACGGATTTGGACCACGGCTCCTACCAGCTCATTGAGACCAAAGCGCCGGTCGGCTACGTCCTCGACGCCACGCCTCGCACCATCACCATCTCCACTCAGGGCCAGGTCGTGGCTCTGGGCAACATCTCCAACCGCAAGTCGGCGGTTCCCGCCATCCCCTTCACCGGAGGGAGTGCGGCCGACACCTTCATCATCGCCGGAGGAACGGTACTGGGGATCACGGCGCTGGGCATGATGATTCAGGCGTACCGACGCCGTCGAGCCGATATGGACTGACAAGAGACCAACGAGGGAGCGATCCTCCCAGCGGTCAAGCACGTCTGACGGGCTGTTGATGCTTCGGCATCGGCAGCCCGTCAGACGTTTCCACCTCCATCTGTTTTGCTTTTCAGTATCGATACTGATACTGTTTGGGCATGGCCTCCTCCGCACTGCTGCACCCGGTTCGTCTGCGCATCGTCCAGACTCTGCTCGCCGACGGCGACCTCACACCTCATCAGCTTCATGCACGCCTTGTCGACGTCCCCATCGCGACGCTCTATCGCCACGTCAACCACCTCGCCTCACACGGACTCATCGAGGTGGCCCAGGAGCAACAGGTCCGGGGGACCAGCGAGAAGACCTATCGAGTCACCCCCGGAATGGCCAACCCGACCCCGGGGACCTCGAATCCTTGAGCCGCGAGGGAGCTCATGACGGTGTTCACGGTCTTCACCACCGGACTCATCGGCGACTTCGCCGCATACATCCACGATGGCGATCACCCTGATCTCACCGAGGACCGGGTGAACTTCACCCAGGCCAGCTTCTGGGCGACTCAGGCGGAGGTCGATGCGTTTCTCAACACCGTCTCCCGAGCTCTGCGGGACCTGATGGGGAATCAGCCCGGAGACGATCGGCGGCGTCGGACGCTGACCACCGTCCTGATCCCACGGCCCGACGGCGAGCAGGACGCCTGACCGCTACCGACACCCTCCCACTCATCCTCACCGAGAAAGCGAGTTGTCGCGATGAGTACTGCTAACCATCCGGCTGTCTGGATCCCCTCATCGTCCTGGTCACGATCGTGATCGTGGCGTGCCTGATCGATATCGTCAGGCGCCCCCTGTGGAGAACCTGCCCAAGGCGGCCTGGGCTCTCATCGTGGTGCTCGTCATCCCCTCGGAGCGGTCGCCTACCTGGCTCTGGGGTCGGGGCAGGGGAACAACGCTGAGCGACGGAGACCTGTGATGACACCCGGCATCGCCCTTCACGTCAGCCACCTGAGTCGGGTCTTCACCAACGGCGCCGGTATCCATGACATCTGCCTGACGGCACGGGACCGGTCGGTGACGGCGGTCATCGGACCCGAACGGCGCCGGCAAGACGGTTCTGTTCAGCGTGGTCGCCGGCCTGTGCCCGGCTGATGAGGGCGACGTCGAGGTCACCGCTGGCCGGACGGTGGCCTACTGCCCGGATGTCCCTCAGTTCGAGTCGTGGTTGACGGCCACCGAGATCGTGGAGACCTCCTTGGCACTATCAGACGCCTCGGCGACATCGGCGTCTCCGAGGCACTGGATCAGTGCGGGCTGACCCGTGTGGCCCAGCGGCGGGTCGCCGACTTCTCACGAGGAATGCTGCAGCGCCTGGGGATCGCGGCGGCGCTCGTTCTGGACCCGGGTCTACTGATCCTGGACGAGCCCAACAGTGCTCTGGATCCTGTGGGTCGCGCCGACGTGCGTCGCCTCATCCAGGAACAGAAGCAGCATCGGTGCATTCTCCTGTCCAGCCACCTGCTCAGTGAGGTCGAGCAGCTGGCCGACCACGTCGTCGTCATCAGCGAGGGGCGCGTCATCTCCCAGGGCACGACGGCGGACCTCCTCACCTCGGGTCGTGAACCCTCCTGGACCCTCAGGCTCCTTCACCCCTGTGAGCCCGGCGAGCAGGCACGTCTGACCACGAGGCTGAGTCAGGCGTTCCCCAGTGGTTCCTTCACCACACCGACCAGGACGACGTGCCTGGTCCGGTTTCCGAGCCTCGAGATGGGGACGGCTCTGCTTCCCAAGGTCGTGGAGCAGGTGGATGTCCCCATGCTCGAGGTGACGCTGACGGGCCGTGACCTCGACGCGTCCTTCGCCCACCTCGTCACCGGACAGGAGTTCTGATGTCTACCCCGCTTCGGCCGGCCGCGGCCTACCTCACCAGAGCCTCCATCACGAGCTCTCTCAAAGTCGAGCTGCGCCGGCTCACACGTTCCGGACTCGGACTCGGGGTGCTCGTGGCCTTCGCCTTCTTCGGCCTGTCCAGCCCGGTACTCTCGATCTACATGCCTGAGATCCTCGGTGCTGCTGCGAGCACCGATCAGCTGGCGATCTCGGCCTCCCAGGCCACACCGGCCGATGCCATCTCCCTGTTCAACCAATCCGCCATGCAGCTGGGTCTCATCGTGACGGTCGCGGTGGCGATCACCTCGATCGGTTGGGACACGCGCCCTGGATCCTCGATCTTCTACCGGACCCGGGTACACCGGTTGAGCACCGTCCTGCTCCCACGCCTCATCATCGACTGGCTCATCGCGCTGGCAACGTACTCGTGCGGCCTGCTGCTCGCCGTCGTTGTAACTGCCAGTGCGATCGGACGTCCACCTGCCGGAATGGTGATCAGGACATGGATGGCCTGCGGACTCTACATCGTCATGGCGATGAGTATCGGCCACCTGATCGCAGCAAGCCTGCGTCGGACGACGACGGCGATCGCCCTGACCACGCTCCTGGTCCTCGTCCTGCCGGTGATGAACCGGGTACCGGAACGTCCCGTTGGGTTCCCCACTGCGCTGCTCTACCGACGGGGCTGCATGCGATGCCTGTGGTTGCGGCCCTGGTCGTCACCGGACTGTGCGCCGTCGGAAGCGTCCTCATTGCCGGGCGACAGACGCTCCGACGGGACGCCTAGCGGGACTCGTGGGTCAGGACGATCTTGATGGGCGGCAGACACCGAGGTGTCTGCCGCCCATCTGCGTGCTCCCATCAGTTCGGATGCCCTCACAGGGAGCGGCAGGAGGATATCGGTGACAGCGTGGACAGGCGGGTGGTCGCCGGGTCGGTGAGGTACTCCTCGATGATCGGATGGTCTCGCGGCTCCTCACCCGAGCTCGGCAGCCACCGACCGTAGAGCCACAGGTAGGCGACATGCATCGAGGAGTACGGGGCCGACGTAGCGCATGATCGCGTACCGGCCGGCCGGCACCATCTCTCTGCAAGGTCGTGGGGAATCTTCGTGCCGGGGATCGACGACGGTTCCAGCCGCCGAACGCAGATCAGCCGGGGAACGGCGTCGGGATCGTCCTCATAGATGGCAACCATCAGACTCCCCAGAGCCCACACGGTCTCTGACTCGGCTGAATGCCCGGCCGATATCCATATGGGAACCACGGTGCTCGGACACGGCAAGTCGATAGCCGCAGCACGCCTCCACGCGCACCGGCCATCCCGGTGCTCTCTCACCGGCGACGTCAATCCCGAACCACAACTCATCACTCGATGAGCTCGCTTGATGCCGCGCGTCCGTCGTTGCGGAATCGGCTGGGAGTCGTCCCATAGGAGCGGAGAAAAGGCTCGGCTGAAAGACCTCGGTGCCGGTGAATCCCGGCTTTCCAGGCGATCCGCTCTACCGGCCATGAGGTCTCGGTGAGCATGGCGGCTGCTCGCTCCCAGGCGGAGACGGCGCACGGTCTGAGCGGCGGTCTCCGCGCACCGCCCGGTAGATGCG
>BNJU01002558.1_pt1 | contig 71370 bp, 85 predicted proteins | sample 8539281 | NCBI WGS metagenome assembly BNJU01 (sample SAMD00202456, study PRJDB9452) | human saliva metagenome | isolation source: human saliva | place: Japan | reverse complement strand
AAAGAGGAGATTACCATGACTTACCTTAATATTAACCTAAAACTTGAAGAATTAACAGAGGCAGTTTTAAACAGTGACATGAACACGCTCATGAAGTCGCTGGCCATTACCGTCTTCAATGCCTACATGGAAGAAGAACGCCACCAGTTTCATCCAAGCTGCTCCCCATGAACGCTCCGACCAACGCCAAGACTATCGCAACGGTTATTATGAACGCCAATGGACCTTATCCATCGGTACCCTTTAAATTACAAGTCCCACGCACGCGTTCTGGCGAGTTTAAAACTGAGCTCTTTGAACGCTACCAGCGCAACGAACAGGCCTTCCTGCTCTCCATGATGGAAATGGTGGTCAATGGGGTCTCAACACGCAAAGTCACTAAAATTGTGCAAGAATTGTGTGGCGAGACGGTTTCCAAGTCCTTTGTGTCAGATGTCATGAAGCGACTGGATCCTGAGATTGAAGCCTTCAAAAACCGGACCCTGACCCATAGCCACTTCTCGCTACCTCTACCTCGATGCCCTTTACATTAAGGTGCGCGAAGAGGGCCGTGTGGTGTCCAAGGCGGTCTACCTAGCCCAGGGCGTTAACGAGGCCAACAAGCGCGAAATCATTGGCTTTTGGGTGTCAGAAGAAGAAAGCAAAGAGGCTTGGCTGACCTTCCTTCAGTCTCTCCGAGCCCGTGGTTTGAGCCAGCCCACCCTGATTATTTCAGACGCTCATTCCGGACTCAGAGCAGCCATCCAGCACTGCTTTTGTCGGGCGTCCCTTGGCAACGTTGCGTCTTTTCATTTCTTGTCCAACATTGTCGACACCATTCCTAGAAAAGGGAGTTTCGAAGCGCGCGCGAAGTTGAAGGCCATTTTCCAGGCGCCCACCGCCGAACATGCAAGGCGGCTTAAGGAAGATTTTGAGGCTTCTGTCGCCGACAACCCTCGCTATCAGAAGGCTTTAAAGGTTTTAGACGAGGGCTTCGAAGATGCCGTACAGTTTATGATGAGCCTGAGATTTACCATCCCAACTTTGCGGACGACCAACCTGTCGAACGTTTAAAACCGTGAAATCAGACGGCGAGATAAGGTCATTGGCGTCTATCCTAATGTCGCTTCTGCTGAGCGATTAATTGGCGCCATCCTCATTGATTTAAACGATGCTTGGCAGGCTAACGCACGCCCCTTCCTGGTCAACTTCACCAAACGCAAATAAGCTATAGGACAGCCTACATATTTTTACACAGGATTTTGGACTGACTAGAAACGAGGACGAAACATGAGCTATGGTCTACTCTGGAGAGGACCACTGGCTAGGGCGAAACCCGAAAAGGCCGGAAATGAGGTGAAATGAGCTAGTGGTCTACTCTGGAGAGTGGACCACTAGCTGGTTGGAAACTCGGTAAAAGGGACGGAAATAGATGAAAGTCGAGAGCTAGTGGTCCACTTAAAGAGTGGACCACTGGCTAGGCTAGAAACCGGGAAAAAGGGACGGAAATGAGGCGAAAGTATAGAGCTAATGGACGACTAGCTAGTATAGAAATCTGATCAAAAGGAGCCAGTCCATTGATAGAGGAACAGTGGACCAGCTGAGGGCTTTTGCACGTCAAAAAGGGTATTATGGTGTTTTTAGTGTCCAGTCCATTGATAGCAGAACAATGGACTGGCAGAGTCGTCTTTGACTGAAAGAAAGTTTGTTAGCGTTAACAAATGACCTGGCTAGAGCCAAGAAGGGCTAGGAGCATGCTATACAAAATAATGAAAGCGCATTATAATATGCAGGAGAGATATCCGAACCATGAAAGATATGCAATCAACTCAAGTCCGACGCCAAGAGCGTTACGGCATTAAGAAACTCAGTGTGGGAGTGGCTTCGTCCCAGTAGCAACTACTCTATACTTCCTGCCGGGCAGTGCCCAGGTCTTAGCGGCTAGTCAGGCTCATGAAGCAGACAGCTAGCAGCCAGTTAGCGCCAGCCCCAAGCTCCGACGCGGGAGACCGCAGCCGGCAACTGATGGCGCCAGCGGGCTCAATCAGACGCTGGGCAGGCTGACAACGCTCGTCAGCTGACCGCCACTTCGGCGGGCCAAGCTGATGGCAACAACCGGCTGATGCCAGCCAAGCGGCGGACGGCGCCCGCTGCGATGCCAGCCAGCCGACAGCAGCCCAAATGGACCGCACTCAAGCCAACTGATGGCACTAACCCAGCGGACAGCACCAAGCCAACTGACAGCGCCTGCCCAAATGACACCGCCAAACCAGTGCCACTGCCGAGGCAGCCAGCCCTACTGGCTACTCCCGGCAGTGATAGCGCAGGTGGCGCCAGCCGACCAGAGCGCCGGAGATTCCGGCGGGCATTTCGCATGCACTTTTGCTAAGTTGCTGACGATAATATTAGCGAGATTGGCGCCTGGGTCTGGGGCACTGGGGTTCAAGCGCCGTCCGACAACTGGCCGACTGGGGCCATGCGCTTCTCGGAAGACAAGAAGACGGCTTATGGCTACTATCTGATGTGCCGGTGACACCGCAGGCGACCGCCATCAACTACTTGCTCAACAACGTCAACGATGGCAGCAAGAAGTTTACCGAGGACCTAAGTCTGGCCATCACCAACCCGCAAATGAAACAAGCCTGGTTGGACGAAAACTACCAGGCCAGCGTGGAAGAGCCAATTCCAGCCAACAAGAACCGCCTGCGCGTCCACTACCACCGGGCTGACGGCCAGTATGACAACTGGGGGCTCTGGGTCTGGGGTAAGGATGTGGAGCACCCCTCTAGCGACTGGCCTAAGGGCGCCCTAGAATTCAATCAGAGCGGGCCTTTTGGTCGCTACTTAGATTTACCTATTACAGAACTTGGAAAGGACATTCATTTCTTACTCGTGAACAAAGCAACTTCAAAACAAACCAAAGACATGAGCTTCAGCGACCGCGCCAACCATGAGCAAGTTTACCTGCATGATGAGGAAGACACGGTCTACACGACGCCATTTAAGACCTTTATCTGAACGTATCACCCGCGCCGAAGTGACGGCGCCGCACCAAGTCTTAGCCAACTTTACGGCAGTGGATCAGTTGGACCCTAGCTAAAGTCCAGCAAGACCTGGCGGTTACGCACGAATACCGGTCAGCCGGTCAAAAGTCACTAAGATTGAAGTCGACGCAGCTAACAAGCGCCTGATTCTGACAACTCAAGAGGATGTCAGCCGGACGCCGCTTAAGCTGACCTACCACGACGAGACCGTCAACAGCCAGACTGGTTGGAAGCTAACGGACCTCTTTATAACTATCAGGGCGAGTTAGGCTCCACCCTACAAGCAGATGGTTCCGCTCTTATGCGACTCTGGGCGCCAAGTGCGGACGCTGTGACGGCTATCCTCTATGACAAGGACAATCCGGACCAAGTGGTAGCGCGCGTGCCTTTGACTAAGGACGCTAGCACGGGCCTGTGGACGGTGACCTGGATGGCAAAACACGCCAGCCAAGAATCTGACGGCTACTTCTACCACTACCAAGTGGAGCGTGGCGGTCAGTCGGTTCTGGTCTTAGACCTCTATGCTAAGTCCTTAGCCAAATGGGACCAAGCCACCGCAAAGGAAAAAGTAGCCAAGGCAGCTATCGTGGATCCAAATAAGATTGGACCAAAATTATCCTATGCCAACATTCCAGGCTTCAAGAAACGTGAAGATGCGGTCATCTATGAAGCCCATGTCCGCGACTTCACTTCTGATCCTAAGTTAGAAGGTCAGCTCAAGTCACCATTTGGGACCTTCCTCAGCCTTTGCGGAACGTCTCGGCTACTCAAACAACTGGGTGTGACCCATATCCAGCTCTTGCCAGTAATGAGTTACTACTACACTGAGAGCGCTGTGCTCAGCGTGAGCTCCAACCAAGCACCCAAAACAATAACTACAACTGGGGCTATGACCCACAATCCTACTTCAGTCTCAGCGGTATGTATGCTAGCGACCCAAGCAAGTCACAAGCCCGTATTGAAGAATCTCAGCAATTAATCAAGGCGATCCATGACCAAGGCATGGGGGTTATCATGGACGTGGTCTACAACCACACGGCTAAGACCCATATCTTTGAAGACATTGAGCCAGGCTATTACCACTTCATGAATGCTGATGGTAGCCCACGCGAAAGCTTCGGGGGCGGTCGTCTAGGGACTACCCATAAGATGGCGCGTCGGGTCCTGGTGGATTCTATTAAATACTGGACCGACACCTTCAAGGTGGACGGCTTCCGCTTCGACATGATGGGGGACCATGATGCTGAAGCCATTGCCCAGGCTTACCGGGCAGCCAGCGCCCTCAACCCCTAAGGTCTTCATGCTTGGGGAAGGTTGGCGGACCTTTGTCGGGGACGAAGGGGATCCTGTTCAAGCCGCCGACCAAGACTGGATGCGGTCGACTGACGGTGTAGCGGTCTTCTCCGATGAAATCCGTAACGAGCTCAAGTCCGGCTACCCATCTGAAGGGCAACCACGCTTCTTAACAGGGTGCCCACGCAGTGTCTACCAAATCTTCAATAATATTATTGCCAACCCAAGTAACTTTATTGCAGATGCACCGGGCGATGTGATTCAATATATTGCCGCCCACGACAACTTGACCCTGCATGATATTATCGCCCAATCCATTAAGAAGGATCCAAGACCCATGCGGCTGAGATTCATCAACGCATTCGTTTGCAACCCTCATGATTCTGACTTCCCTAAGGGACGCCATTTTATCCATTCCGGTCAGGAAATGGGGCGGACCAAGCAATTGTTGGACCCAGCCTACAAGAATAAGGTGGACGACGACAAGGCGCCCTATAAGACCCATCTCTTAGTCGATGAACAGGGCAAGCCATTCGACTATCCATACTTCGTTCACGATTCCTATGATTCTTCTGATATCATTAACCGCTTTGACTGGAGTAAGGTAGCGGGAAGATGGCAAATATCCTCATAACCAAGCGACGCTGGCCCTATACCGCGGCTTGATTGCCTTACGTAAGTCTACAGATGCTTTCCGCAAAGGAACGGCAAAGGAAATCGCCGATCAGGTGACCATGATGACGTCGCCAGACATTGCGGATAGCGATAATGTCATTGCCTATCAGGCGGTGGATTCTAATGGCGACCGCTATGTGGTGGTAGTCAACGCAGATAACAAGGTTCGCAAGCTACGCTTTCAACCCCTGAGCGCTTCCCCTGGTTTGACAAGGCGGAAGCCTTTGCAGATGGGGCTCATGCCGGGACCCAGGCCCTGACGGATCTAGTAGGGGTAGCCTATGATGCGGAATCTGTCACCTTGCAACCCTTAACGGCGACGATCTTGCGGATCAGGCCGAGCCAGATCAAGCGCCTCAGCCTGAACCTGAGCAAGAAAAACCAAGCGCCAGACCGTATTGATCCGCTATCTGTGGCGCGTGCCGGTTTTGTTGGTTTTGGCGGCGATGTGGCCCTGCGCCAGCAGGCCAACTGCCCGCAACCGGTGAGAGCCAAGCCCCACTCAGTCTCTGGGCGGCGGTCATGGCTTAGCTAGGTAGCCTCATGGTCGGCTTAGGCTTGAAGAAAGAACACGAGGCACAATAGTAAAGTAAACTTAAAGAGGTAGAGGTCTATCCTGCCTCTATGCTTTGTTTTGTGCTAGCTTATAAGGGAACTTCTTGGGAGCTAGAGTCGACTAGGTAATTTGTACGTTGACTGCTAGGCCTTTCAGTACTTGTAACTCAGTTAAGAGCGTGCTGGTGACATAGTCGTCATCAGAATCTGATTATATGAGGATTAATATCAGAGGAGACAAAAATTTAAAGCTAGCTTATAGAAGCTAGAAGAAGTTCTTATACGAATTGAAATGGGCTGAATCGCTAATGTTTATCAACTCTTTTAGTAGAAGTACAGTGAGCATGTATTATTAGCCGATTTTCCAGCTTTTAACATAATTGAGCAAAAATGTATCAGAAGAAACCGATTTAACTTTACAGGTTCTATATACTTTTAATAGCGGCTATGTTACAATAGGTTGGATAATTTGGCGCCCTAGGGCAGTAGTGCATATGGCAGGAGAGAGGATAAGGGTGGCATAAGCATGATAGATATACATTGCCCATGTGCCTCTATGGCGTGGATGACGGGGCTCAGTCCTGGATGAGACGCGTGCACCCGCAAGTCAGGCTTATGACCAAGGTATTAAGACCACTTTATCGCGACACCTCACCAACGCAAAGGGCGCTTCGAGGCTAGTCGGGTCGACTATTGACAAGGCATTTCGAGGCAATCCAGGCCTTAGCCCAGAGAGAGTAGCGCCAGATCTGACCCTGCATCTAGGGACAGAAGTCTTCTATTCTAATAGTATGCTGGACCGGTTGGAGCAGGGACAAATCTCGACTCTAGCCGGCAGTGATTATGTCTTGGTGGAATTGACTACGGGCTCCCTTACCGGGAAATTCGTGACGTGCCATTCGGGCCATCCAGTACTGGCTTATGATGTGGTCATCGCCCATATCGAGCGTTATGACGCTTTCCACAAGCATCCGGAACGCGTGCAAGAAATGAAGAAGACTAGGCTGTCTACATCCAGGTTAATGCGGCTAGTCTCTGCCAATGGGGCTCTTCGACCGTTACAAGGTGCTCAAGAAGCGGGCACGTCAGCTCTTGGATGCCGGTCTAATCGACATCATCGCCAGCGATGCTCATCACGTAGAAAGCCGTCCTATCATATGGCGGAGGCTTATGCCTTTTGTAGCCAAAGAAAATATGGAGACTGACTATGCTCACCAACCTTTGTCACCAAGCCTGAAAAATAATAGGAAAAAGGAAGTTCACACCCCATGGAAACTAAGAACCAAGAATTTGTTGAAATTGATCCACGGCCCTCTTGCGCAAGCTCTAAGTGGCTAAGTTTATTATTGTCTTTTGTTACGGTTGTGCTAGCAGTTGCGACCTATATAGTTAACCTAGTAGTCATTCGACCAACCTTCGAATCGACTACCCGCGTCTATGTGGTCAACCAGACCGAAGACAAGGCCGTCACCACTCAAGACTTGCAGTTAGGGGAACTTCCTGGTTAAGGACTATATGAAATCATCCTATCTGACACCGTTATGTCAGAAGTCATCAACTCTGAGAACCTCAGCATGACACCTAGCCAACTCAAACGTGTGGTTAAGGTAGACTCTCCTCGTGATACGCGGATTCTATCCATCTCAGTCTCTGACCGCGACCCACAAAAGGCCAGCAATCTGGCTAACCGTGTCCGTGAAGTGGCTTCTGAACAAATTAAACGCGTCACCAAGGTGAACGATGTGACTACCTTGGAAGAAGCCAAACCAACCAACATTAAATCTTCACCAAAAACTCGTCGTAACACCCTCTTAGCGGCAGCCCTCGGCTTCCTCTTATCAGCAGGATATATTGTTGTGCGAGAACTCTTAGACGACCGCGTGCGTTATGCGGAAGACGTGGAAGACGGCTTAGGCCTCGTGCTCTTGGGGATTGTTCCTCAAGCCAACCACAAGTAGAAAGGCGTGCATCCTATGGAACAAGTTGAACCAAAATTTAAACAAAAACTCATTTCCCCAGAGACCGAAGAATATTACAACGCCATCCGGACTAACATCCTCTTCTCTGGTAAGGACCTCAAGGTCATCAGTGGTAACCTCTACCAAGGACAACGAAGGGTAAGTCCACGGTTGCCATGAACATTGCAGCTTCCCCTGCGCTGCCTAGGGCAAACGCACCCTCTTGATTGATGCGGATACCCTGTAACTCTGTCTTCGTCGGCCGCATGAAAGATCCGCTCCAAGGTGGTGGGCTTGACCCACTACTTGGCAGGAGATGCTACCGTTAAGGAAATTGTCTTCGGGACCACAGAGACCCTAACCCTACACATGATTCTATCTGGCCCAGTGCCACCTAACTCAACGGCTCTCTTGCAAGGTGAAGTCCTTCCAAGAGTTAATCGATGTCTGCCGTCATCACTATGACTATGTGATTGCTGATACGCCACCATTGGGCTTGGGTAACCGACGCGTCGATTATTGCTCACCAATGTGACGCCAGCATCTTAGTTATCGAAGCCGGCGCATCACTGCTGTCGTGCCGTTAAGAAAAATCCAAAGAACGCCTGGAACAAACCGGAGCTAAACTCCTGGGTGTCGTCCTCAACAAGGTGGACGTCAAGGCAAGCCACTATGGTGCCTACGGTGCCTAGTGGTTCTTACGGGAACTATGGGAATTATGGTAAGAAGGCAGAGTAAGCTAAACTTAACAGCAAGGAACCGGTAATGTCTAATTATCGGTCTATTTTACGACAAGGGGGAGAAATAAATGAATATTGTCTATGCTACTAGCGATAATTTTGTGGATATTTTAGCTGTTTCATTGGCTTCCTTTATGAGACCAATGCTCACCCTAAAGCCACGCGTCTGATTTTTAAGCTATGGCGTGACCCAGGCTAATAAGGCTAAATTAGATCGAGTTAGCTAGCCAATACGGTCAAAGCGCCAATTGAGTGGTTAGAGGATATGACCTTGCTGGCAGAATTGCAGTCAGACCGGGGGCTCTTGAGTCAATTTGGTCGCCTATTCTGGGGAACTATCCTACCGGGAATCAGTCCACCAGGCTCCTGTATTTAGATGGGGGATACGATCATCAAAGGCCTGCTAGATCAATTGGTGGGAGACGCCTTTCGATGGGGCTATTGTCATGGGGAGTATCGGATACCTTCAACAAGCAGTATAAGCAAGTCTTGGGAATTCCAGCTGACCGGCCTATGTTTAATCTGGGTGTGCTATGGATTGATTTGGATGTCTGGCGTCAGGACAAAATTGAAGACAAGTTCATCGCCATTATTCAAAAATTCCAAGGCAAGGTCCTACAGGCTGACTTAGGGATTCTCAATGCGGCACTCTATGACCGCTACAAGCAAGTGCATCCGCGTTTTAATGCCATGACGATTTTCTATGACTTTGACTATCGGTCTATGTTGGCCTTTAAGCAGCCAGTCAATTATTATTCAGAAGCCATCTTAGAGGAAGCCAAAGCCCAACCAGTGGTGCGACACTTTACCACTTGCTTCGCCTCCAAGCGTCCTTGGGTGAGGGCAGTCAGGTGGCTGGAGTCGAGGACTTTAAGCATTACTATCAAGGTCAATATATTCAGCAAGAGGATGGGCTGATGACGCGCCTCAATCGCCATTTGCCGCAAGGACTCTTCGTTCATGTCCTGGGTTTTATCCAGTCACAAATTCGTCCTCGTTTATACCGTTATCTCAAAAAATAAAGGAGCCAAATTACCAATGGTCACAATCAAATGATATCGAAGCGAGACCATGTCACCAGAAAAAGCGGCAAGAAGCCAAGAAAGATTTATTCGCCTTCTATGTGGGACGACCATTATCTTATTTATTAACCATTCCTCTCATTAATAGCCTCGATCACGCCTAACCAGGTGTCTTATTTATCCTTACTGCCACTAGGCATTGGGATTGCTGCTTACGCTGTTAATTCCTACTTTAGCCGGTCAAGTCCTGGCTTGCTATGCTTCTTCCTCTGAATTTGTTGGATGGGGTCGATGGCAACCTCAGCCCGTTACAAGAGGATTTCTTCGCCATCGGGTAGTGTAGTTGACGCCATGAGTGGCTATGCTGCCATGTTTATCACCCTACTTAGCTATGGGGGTAGCGGCCAGCTATCGTTCAGCGCTCGGCATTTTTGGAAACCTGAATGGTTACTAGTCTATGGGGGCTCTGTCAGGTGCCTTCGTCATCTTCCCGCGCTTGGTCGCATAAGGCCATTAACACGGTGCAGACCCAAGAAAGCTAGCAACTCAAAGGCCGTCAAAACTTTGGCCTAGCTGAGGTCATTGCCCTTGAACTTAACTTCGATTTCTGGCATGCCACAAGTTTTCGTTGATCGCTATTCTTCTGGGGTGGAAATGATCTCTTCAGCAGGTTACTCATCTTGAATGGTCTGGTCATGATTCTATCCTTGCGCAAGGTCCTGCGCTAAGAGGCCGCCATGAAACGAATTGCACTCTACGCTATAATCTCAGCCATGTCGGCGGCGCTGAGAAGGTAGCAGTCAATCTAGCCAATGCCTTGTCTGCCGACTATCAAGTGCATCTCTTGTCCATGACTATGGATGGGGCGGGTCTGGCCTTCGACTTGGACCCGGCTGTTCATTTTCACAACTTCTTCCAGGGCAATCCGCGGGTACGTGAGCTAACCTGAAAGCCAGTCGACCCTACGGACCTATCTCAAGCAACATGGCATCGAACTGGTCTTTTCCATTGCGCCTGCTACTAACACCATCATGCTCTTAGCCTGCATGGGGACTGGTATTAAGACGGTCTTCTGCGACCATCATAGCCTGGCCTTTGATGACGGCAGAGGGCGCCGCGTTCAGCGTTTTCTGGGCGCTAAGTTTGCGGATAAAGTAGTCACCTTAACCGATGAAGACCGTGGAAATTACATTGAAAAGTATCATTTGAAAGCCGACAAGGTCAGCTTTATCTACAACTGGTTAGAAGCCTTAGAGGGCCAGCCTGAAATTGATATGACGGCTAAGAAAATTCTGACGGTGGGCCGGCTTAGTCAACAAAAGGGCTATGATTTGTTGGCTAAGGTTGCCAGTCAAATCCTGCCAGCCAATCCGGATTGGACTTGGGATATCTACGGGGAAGGTCAGGATAGCATCAAGGCTGACCTAGTAGCGAGTCTGGAGGCAGCGGGCTGTCTCCAACAAGTAGACTTCAAGGGCAATGTCAAAGGCATGGACCATATCTATCCAGGCCACAGCCTCTATGTCATGACTTCCTATCATGAAGGCCTGCCCTTGGTCTTGTTAGAAGCTAAGCAGTATGGTCTGCCCATTGTCAGCTTTCGCTTGTCCAACTGGACCTTCTGAGATTGTCAGTGACGGCCGTAATGGCTACTCTAGTGGCGCCTTATGATGTGGACCTCATGGTGACGCGCATCCAGACCCTGATTGATGATACCGACCTTAGACAATCCATGTCTGAACAGTCTATGAATGATACCGAAAAATTCGATAAAGCAAGAATCCTGGCTCAATGGCAAGGCCTGATTCATGAACTATTAGGAGAGTAAGATGGAAAAATTATTGACCGTAGTCATGCCGTCCTATAATGCAGCAGGCTACTTACCTGAGACGGTCCCAACTATTCTGGCTAGCCGCCACCTTGATCAAATTGAATTGTTGATTGTCAACGATGGGTCCAAAGATGAGACCTCGACCATCGGCCATCAATTTGCGGCTGACTACCCACAGGTAGTACGGGTTATCGACAAGGAAAATGGGGGGCATGGCTCTACCGTTAATGCCGGGATTGAAGCGGCCCGAGGTAAATACTTCAAGGTTGTAGATGCTGACGACTGGGTGGATACTCAGGCCTTTGACGCGCTCCTAGACTATCTAGCGGGTGTGGATGATGATTTGGTAGTGTCGCCTTATACTAAGGTCTATGTTGACAGCGATCAAGAAGAGTTGCACCACGAATTTCAAGGTGTGACACCAGAACATCATTATACTTTCGATGAACTATTAACTATTACGCAACATACCCTAGGTATGCATACCATGACCATTAAAAGCTCTATTTTGCGGAATAATGCGGTGCGCTTGGGTGAGAAGATGTTCTATGTCGATATGGAATATATCACTTACCCTATGCCTTATATTGAGACAGTCAGCTTGTTTGATGCCCCTATCTATCGCTATCGACTAGGTAGCGTAGGGCAGAGTGTCAGCCTTGAAAGTTATCTCAAGAATCGGGTCATGCACCAAAATGTGATTTACCGGCTCGTGTCCTTTTACCAAACAGGTAAGTTGAAAGGGATTCGCGCCCAAGTCGTCAAAGCTCAAATTCAGCGTATGATTAATTTACAGGTTCGACTCTATTTGATGTTACCGGATACTCGCCAAGGGAAGAAAGAACTATTGGCCTTCGAGGCTACCCTAGCACCGGACTTTAAGCGGGAAGCACCAAGCAAGTTAGTGTATGTCTTGCGACTCAGTCACTATCGTCTTTTTGGCTTATTACGCCACTATCTCAAGCGTTTTAAGAATACCCGAACTAACTAGAAGGGAGATGTTTCCATGGGCAAAATCAGACAGAAGTGGCGTGAATTATCGCGCTACCGGCAAGTCTTTAATGGGAGGATTATGTGGGTTCAGTTTCTGGATAAGGTGCTAACTAAGCTCGCCAAACTTCCTCTTCCCTTCGTCCGCCCCTTGGTTCATCATGGCTTTTTAGCCAAACATCGGGCGATTCTAACCTATTTAGAACGTGATTTCCAAGATTTCTTGGAAAACTATGACTTCACAGGCCCGGCATCCGAGTCGAAAACCACTCCACGACGGATTTTCTCCCTTTGGCTCCAAGGACGTGAGGCGGCACCACCGTTGGTGCAAGCTACGCTTGCATCTCAGGAAGCTTTTGCTGAGCAATACGGTTTTAATTGGACTTTTTTGACTCAAGACAATCTCAGTGACTACTTCCAGGTGCCAGATAGCCTCAGGATGTTTGTAGATCAAGGCGACATTGATGTCGTCAAGTTATCAGATTTGATTCGTTGCAGTCTTCTGTCTGATTATGGGGGCGTCTGGTTCGACTCGACGCTCTATGTGACTGATACAAGTAGTGCCTCGTATTTAGCAAATGATTTTTATACCATTCCTGCACGTGGTAAAGAATGGTATCCCAAGTATGTGGCCAATAACCGCTGGGCAATGTTCTGCCTAGCAGGTTCAGCTAATCATGTGATTTTCCGATTTTTGCGGGATTTTCAGGTGGCATACTTTACACGGTATAGATTACCGATTGATTATTTTCTTATTGACTACCTCTTGGACATTGGCTATCGGTACTCAGATGTCATTCGGGAGGCGATTGATGCGGTTCCTCAGAATAATCAGGACCTGTATTTTATCGCTAACCATGCCAATGATTTCGTTGATGTGAGCGAATGGGACCGGGTGAAGTCAACGACTCAGCTCTATAAATGTAGCTATAAGATTTCTCTCACAGCGACAGGCGACACCTACTATCATCGTCTGCTCAATCAAGCACTCTAATCAGAAAGGAGCTTAACATGAAGGTATCTGTTATTGTACCGGTCTATAATGTACAGAACTATCTCCACTATGCCTTGGAGAGTCTCCTGGCCCAGACCTATACAGACTATGAAGTGATTCTTGTCAATGACGGGTCTACCGACGATTCGGGTCGCTGTGTGAAGAGTATGCGTCTCGCTATGACCATGTTTATTACTATGCCAAGGCCAATGGTGGCCAATCTGACGCACGGAATTATGGGGTAGCCCAGGCTCAGGCAGAGTGGGTGACCTTCCTTGATCCGGACGATTATCTCGAGCCGTACAGCCTGTCTTTAATGATTGAATTGCAACGTCGCTACAAGGCCGACCTAGTCTCGACTAAGGTTGAGTTGACCACAGTGTACGAAGCCTATAACGGGTATACACTGATGGAAGCGGATTTCAGGCTCTCTACATCCAGTCAAGCAGAAGCTCTGGAGGCCATGCTCTATAATCATGAAGCGACTGTTTCCGCGTGTGGTAAGCTCTATCGCAAGTCGCTGATTGAGTCCCACCCATTTCCTGTAGGGAAAATTTATGAGGATTTTTCTGTTGCTGCTGCCCATGTTTTAGCAGCTCAGACGATTGTGGTAAGCCCCTTGGTGACCTATCATTATTACCAAAGGTCAGGAAGTACGGTTAATTCAAACTTTAGCCTTAAACACTATGATTTTTATGATGCGGTGGAGGCAAATCGAGCGCTCTTGCCTGGATTTGGTAATCAAGCTGAGCGGGTGGAGGCTGCCCTCAATATCAAATGTGTGGCTGGCTCTTTCCGGTTGATTGATCTAATTGCAAATGCTAAGCAGTATGGAGAGCTTGATGGGATACGCCGGCGCTTGCGTGTTTATCAGGACACCGTTCGGCAATCGCACCATGTTAGTCTCCAGTTTAAGTTGAAGTACCAGCTCTTTCTCTGGACTCCCCGACTCTATCTGCTTGTAAGGAAGCGGAACAAGACCTAGCTCATCGCAAACAAATGTGAAGGTGATTAAGTGACAATCAAATTATATCCATCTCGTATACCAACCTATTTATTCTATAGTGCCTATACTATCTCTTGTATTTTTACTTTATTGAATACCCTCGTTTTATGCTCGTTATTTTGAAAGTAGCCTCTTTTTACTGATATTACTTTTCGTGGCAAGCTTGCTGTTAATGAAAGAAATCCTCGAAGTGATGATGGAAATCAACTGAATCGAGAGCTATTTGCATATATGGAGCAAAAGGGTTTCAAATTCAAGTTAAATCTAGGTAATAAGACAAGTGGGCTTGCCTACATTAACTATCAGACAAAAAGGCGTACTCAGTTGGTTAATCAAACCGTTAATTAATAAGAAAAATTGCGTCTTATCAAGATGCTAAAAAGTCTAAGATAATGGTAGTATTTTTAGTATGTACAGAAGAATCGAAAGAAGTTGGGTGAAAAAATGAAAGTAAGAATTGCGACCCTTAGTTATTATATATGGGCCTGTTTACTAATATTGCAATGCCAGACCATGTATGCTGTTCATCAAAACTCGTCTCTTGATGGTATGTGACTTTGCTTGTCTATTCAATTGGACAGTGTGCATTTCTAATATATGAAACAAGAATCCCATCGAGATTATTCCAGAACACCATGCTAATACTAGGCGTCTATTATGGAATAGAAGGTGTTTTGTTGTTAAGAAATCTATCAGAAAATTTAAGCTCGAGACTTCATCTTGTTGAATTTGATTGCCTTGCCGGTATTTATTATTACACTAACTCTGATGATTTTTCGTAAGGAGTTAAAGGATTTCTTGCTAGCTTTTTAATAGAATTGTGGTAGTTTTTGCAGTGCTATCTCTCTTTTCTGGTTCTTCGGGAGCCTCCTAGGGATATTAAAGCCAAGTGGCACAGTTGTGAATGCTTGGAGTGGTGGTAATATAGTAAATAGCTACTACCATTTATATTATGAAACTCAACGTATTAGTATTATGGGCTTTACATTTATTCGTAATAGTGCCTTCTTCACAGAAGGACCAATGTGGAATTTGATTATTTCATTGGCCTTTATCATCGAGTTATTCTTATTAGAAGAATTAAGTAAGTGGAGGTTAGTGGTTATCCTACTAACAGCAGCAACAATTTTCTCAACAACTGGGATTTACGTTATTGGGATAGGTTTCTTAGCTCACGTGCTGTTGGTGAGGAAAAGCCGCTTTCGCTTTCTATCTTTATTGGCGACTCCAGCACTTGTATATGCTTTAACTCGAGTAATTGAAGATAAGGCTGCTAGTAACTCGGCCACTATTCGAATGGATGATTATGTAGCTGGGTTTAATGCCTGGCGCAATCGCCTCATTACAGGGTGGGGTTTTAGTGGCCTCGGAAGTATTGAATACTATATGAACGGCGCAATTCGACCAAACTATGGATATAGCAATAGCTTTTTTGTTGTTTTAGCTCAAGGTGGCATCCTGCAAGGCATTGTTCAGTTTGCACCTTTTATGGCACTCTTTGCACCAGGCGCCTCTACTAATCGAACTAAGTGTGCCATTAGCTTGTACTTCATCTTGATGTTAACAACTATCTTCTATAATACAATGCTTTTTAATGTGATTGCCGCGACAGCATATGCGACGATTATCAATAAGATTACACAAATCACTAATTTATAAAGAAGGAGAGATTCGATGCAGCAGTCTAAACGAATTATTGAATACACGGTATTACGTGTGTTTGCCATTCTCCTAGTTTTAGTTAGTCACATCTCATATTATAAGGTGGGAAATGAATTTGGTGGTGTAAATATACTAGCGCTTGCCCCCAGTGGAACGTCATTCAAGTGGTATTATTTTATAGATACATTTCGCTATGTCATCTACCTCTTCCATATGCCTCTGTTTATGGCTATCTCGGGCGCCTTGTTCGCTCTTCAGACTAAGAAGGGGCGTTGGTCAGACTTTGGCACTTTCACCGAAGCTAAATGGCAACGTCTCATGATTCCTTATCTAGTCTTTACCTTGCTCTATCTAGTACCTCTAAGCATCTGAGTGGCTATTTTGGGCAGGCTAATTTCTAATGGCGGAAGGCAGCCAATTAACCCTCTTAGGCAACTCGCACTTGTGGTATCTCTATACCTTGTTCGTTGTGGCCTTAGTCGCTTACTTCTTGGTGCCGCGTATGCAGGTTTGGTATCTCCTGCCACTTTGGGGGCTCCATCTAGCGAGTGCCTATGTTGGGCTATCCTTAATTAGTCTACCCATGGAGTTTCTCCTTTGGTATATGCTAGGAGCCATGTTCGAAACCTATCGCGAGACTTTGACATCTTATTTCCGGGCTAAGCGAGCGGTTTTCTTAACTATCTGGCTGACAGCCTTTATTGTCTGCTCACTGCTATCGCTCCATGTAGGGCGTTTTGGCATTCCAGCTTTGCAACGCCCTAGTCAATGACTTGGCAGCTGTCGCAGGGATGGGGCTGACTTATCTCTTGGCTGAGTCGCTGGCTCAGAAGAAGAGTTTCTTGGAGTCTAGCTTGTTAAGGCAGTCTTGCTAAATGGCCCTAGGGATCTATATCTTCTCTGACCCTTTGAACTATGTCTTATTGCGTCTGGGCCAAGTCCTTGTTGGGACCAGCTGGCATGCTGTCCCTAGGTGGCTTAGTCCTTGCGATGATTTTTGCGTTTAGTTCTAACAGGACCAGCCGCTTATTACTTAACCCGGCTCTTTTGTTAGACTGTAGGCCAAAACCGTGCAAGCTGGGTTCGTTAGATGATTTATTGATAAGGAGGTCGATCATGACCCAACACAAACAAGTATCCATTAAAATCAACTTTATCATGAACTTCATCTTAACGGTGTCGTCCTTTATCTTTCCTATTATTACCTTTCCCTATATCTCGCGGGACCTTGCTGCCGCTGGGGACGGGGCGGATTGCCTCGCTACTCGGTGGTTAGCTATGCCACCATGTTAGGCATGGTGGGGATTCCTGACCTATGGATTCGGGCGGTCGCACGGGTGCGTAACCAGCAGCGGAGCTCAACAAGACGGTTCAGGAGATTTTCTTCAATGCTATTACAACTCTAGGGGCATTGGCCCTCTATCTGGTCAGTATTGCCTTGGTGCCAAGATTTGCGGAAGATAAGACCCTCTTCCTGATTAACGGGGTGGGGATTGTCTTCAACCTCTTCGGTATGGAGTGGCTCTATCGAGGCTTGGAGCAGTACCGCTATATTACGGTTCGTTCTATTGCCTTCAAATGCTTAGTCCCTGGTACTCATGTTCCTCCCTGGTTCATTCGACTTCGACCATTTGATCTCATGGGGAATTCTGGTCTTTGCGACAGTGGGGGCCAATGTCCTCAACTTCATTCACGCCCGCCACTATATCAGCTTCAGACTAGAGCCTAACTTGGAAATCTGGCGTCACTTCTTTCCAGCCCTGCAGTTCTTCCTTATGGCTGTCGCCACCACCATCTATACCAGTCTGGACTCAGTCATGCTGGGGATGATGATTGGCAGCGAAGCCGTAGGTTACTATGATGCGGCTATTAAGATTAAGAACATCCTGATTAGTCTGGTAACGGCCTCTAGGTGGGTGCTGCCACGTCTATCTCACTATATTCAGACGGAACAACATGAAGCCTTTAAGCGAGTGACCTGCAAGGCCTTTGCCTTCGTCTGCTTCAAGTATTCCACTCGACCTACTTTATTGTCATGGCGGAAACCGGCTATTCTCTTCCTATCTAAGGAACAGTTCCCGCCTTCGGTCTTCCCCTATGCAGTTAGTGATGCCGACCATTGTCTTGATTGGTCTGTCCAATTTATTAGGGATTCAGATTCTCCCTACCGCCAGGGCAAGGAGCGGGTGGTCTTGTCCTCGTCTGTTGGGGGCAGTCTTGAACTCTTTGCCCTTAACCTGGTCTTGATTCCCAACTGGGGAGTATCGGGGGCGGCTTCGCCACGCTCTTGGCAGAATTGCTAGTCACCATCTATCAGGCCTGGTACTTTGCGCGATCAGCTCAGAGAAAATGGTGGTCCTGGCCGACCCTAGGGCAAGATTGGCTCATCGACGGTCCTGGCAACGCTGAGCACCTTCTTATTCAGAAACTGGATCTCGCCATTCTGGACCTTGGCGCTCTCGGCCTCTGTCTTCGGCCCAATCTACTTGGTTATTCTCTGGTTTAGTCGCGAGCAGTTCGTCAGCTATCTAGGTCAGGCTGGCCCTGGGCTCTTAAAAGACGCAAGGTTTAATTATGTTCCATCTATTAGCAATCACACTAATAGATAGGTAGAGAAGACGAAATACGTGCTCATCATAAACAGTTTCTGAACACCTCAGCCACGCTCTCCACGGTAGCCAGTATTGGTTGTATAGAGTCCTGGAACCCTAAGCGTCCAAGAGGGATAGCCGCAACGCCAGAGGTTAAGGGCTACAGGCTAATGCCGTCGCAGAGTTGGCCGGCGCAATGGCGGCTTGACCCTTCTAGAGACCACCAGGCAACTCTGGGATACCGTCCAAGGCTTGTGCTCAACTCCTGGAAGGCCGCGGCTACCACATAGATTGAAGTTAGAGTAGGCCACCATCAGCAATCGTGCTCCAAATATTGTGCCTGACTGATGACACCTGCTCTCGCGGACTTCCCCGGATAGCACCAGACTTGGGATTGATCACGGCTCGCCCATGCCGCGGGGCAGCCCAGAGGGTGAGGCCGATGGTAGACGTTCACGACCAGGGTACCGGTTGATCACGGACTAGAATGCTGACGGCACCAGGTCGGCCAGCTTTTAAGGTCAAGCGAATTGCCTTATTGTTATGCCCTAAGGTGGATTAAGGGGGGCTTTTCTCTTCAAGTTGATAAAATCTGATCAATAGTGAAGATGGGTTTCATTGATTAGTCATTAGATTAAGTCCTTACAAAAGTGGTGTTGGCTAAGGATTGAGTCTGATGGATGCTTGTAAGTCTTGGAGCCCATCCTAAGGAACAGCTTAGAGGCAGATGGTCGAATCCCAGCTAAGAGCCATTTTCTAGAACATTGTTCATATAAGACGGATAGAGTATGAATCGCAATCAAGAGAAACTTGAATAAACGATGAGTATGCTTGCGATTGAAACCTGAATTCTGGTAGGGAGTCTCCTACCATGAGGCCAAGTCCAAGAGTTGGGGTTGAGTGGCCGGGTCTGAGCCTGGAAAACTCGGTGAGCATTAATTTAGCTACGTAGTTGAAGGCGATAGTTTGGTCATATCCGATAGAATGCCCTGTAATCACGAGGACTATATTCCATAAGGAATAATGCTGTTAACATGATGGTGCTTTGGGGCTTAAACCGCGGAATATCTCTTTGGTCGCGACGCTCGTCGTCCGTTAAAAGCTACCAAAGTTGATAGTCCTTTATACGGGCGATGGTACGGGTATAAGCCGCATTCCACCAGGTGAAGACGACGAGCTTTTTCCTGCGGCGTGGTTCCCAGGCGATGGATTAGCTGGAGGGCCTGTAGCGTTTAGCGATGACGTCTTGTGAATACGAAGCTTGCTAGGCTAACTGATCCTACAAGGCTTGAAGGGCTTGATGGGCTTGGTAGAAGCGTCACTGTCTTGGCCTCTCGCCAGACAGAGGTCAAGATGAGATGATGGGTCGATTCGGGTAGGGACTGGATGGATTGTACAGTCAAGACTTGTTGCATAGGGAATGAGCTATGGCTTGAGGCATGAGCCGACTGGTCTCGATGGCTTGGTAACCAGAGGGCTACGTGCCTGATACCAGGATTCAAAATCTGGGAGCGGGGTTGTTAGTGGTTGATGACCAGGATAGAGCCAGTCCAAGTCTCAATTTGAAGTCCGCAGGTTGTATGACAAGAGTTGGCGCCCAGAGCCTGAACCGCTTCATAGAGGAAGTCAACTGGGTAGAGGCCATAGACGATGAAGGGAAGCGGTTGCTCGGCAGACAGCCGTTGTTCGGCTAGTTCTATGTGAATTGTAAGAAGAGGATACCATCAAAGATATTGGCATAAAATAGGTTAAATTACCTGATAAGAGGATGGCTGTGCGAAGTTTATGAAGAATCTTTCTTACAGTCTGAGGATGTCTAAGCCAATCCTGAGCCTGAACAAGCAACTGAAGTTCCAGACAAATATTATGAGTTGTACAATAAGTCGCTTCCTTTGTTAGTTTCTATTATAGAAGACTGAAAAATAAAGATCGGCCAACGACGACGTCTATCACCATGATGACACACTAACGCCATCTAATCAAGGCAGATAAGAATTTGATGTCTTGCTACCAATTTATAAAAAATTATTGCTTTTTGAATGGCTTATTTGTAAGGATAGACAAGGATTTATGCTCACAAATAAGTGTATTTTTAGGAGGAATCTACCAAATGAAGAAAACATGGTTTAGCGGCCTTAGTGGGCCTTTGCCCTGGGTTCCTAACATGATTTTGGATCAGGTGCATGCTGAATCAGTCAGTCCAGTAGCACCTGCCAAATATGAAGTGCAAGACCCCACAAGAATCGGCCCCAGCAGTGGCCCCCCTGCTGCAGCAGGCCAAGAAGCAGCCCAGTCTGCTGTTCAGACTCAGGCTCTAGCGCCGAACAAGCCACTTCTGGATATGTCAGCTAATCAGTCGGAGGAAGGATTCGTGAGCAAGCCCTGAAGAAGCAAGCAGAGCGATGGCCTTACCAGTTGTGCCAGCCTGGATTTCATTCCCTGGCACAATAAGCCAGCCGCCAGTTGCCAGTTGACCTGCTATCTCGACTCTTCACCAGTTTACCGAATCAGCTGGCGCGGGACCTCTGCTCATATTTCCATGGGATTACGATGAGGCTGGCTACCGTGTAAGGTGGCCCCTAAGAGCCAGATTAGTGCGCACCCAGTCCGCCACCGGCTTTCGCGCTACGCCTAGAAGCAGGCAACTCCAGAACCCAGCCGCCTGAGCCCAGCTTGATTCCAAAGTTCTCGCGACGGACATGGCCTACCGGGTCAGCGATTAAGGCAGTTGACAACCAGGAGCAACTCTGTATGGCGACTGCCAGTAAGGGGCAGGCAGGCCGGCTTAGAACTCAATGCTCAAGGCGCACGCGCCGCCTACGTAAGGCAGCCCCAGTGCAAAAGGGATTTCACTTCTTTCTGCGAGTTTCGGCGACTGACACGTAGGGAATTCATTCCTGGGTCATACGTCGGCGGACTTATGATGACGGTTACCGCGAGGTGGCGCCATTAAGCCGTCATCAAGGCTCGCCCAGAAGCCACCAAGCGGTCAGCATCATAGACCTGCGGTGCGTTTCGTAAATCCGCGACTCTTCAACCTAGACTTTGACCGGACGGCGCTTAAGGCCGACCAGACATACTCGGGTGCTGATTAGTGGACAATATGGAAGAAGCCTTCAGGCGCGATAACAGCTATAAGCAAGAGTCAGGACTGACCGCTATGGTAGCTAAGCAACGCTTCCTAGTTAAGAAGGCGGCTCCCGCTAAGCCAGTTGACAAGGGATTGACTTTCTATGACTTCTGTAGTAGACGGGTAGTTAAGATTTTGGCCTTCACGGTCACGTAACGGCGATGCGACCGGCTATCGAGAAGCGGCGCCAGCTGGCGTCAGCGCTCAAGTCCCTATCTCAGATGGCCGTCATAAAGTCACGTCCAAGTGAAAGCCACCAAAAATCCGCTGTCTCTTCGAACTCTTCTTCGACGCTAGCCAAATCCGTGGGCGTACAAGTCTATCGCCAGTAGGCGGCGAATGCCAGCGAAGTTATCTGGCATGGTGACCGCAGCCTCAGCCAACAAGGGAGCAAACTCTGCTGACAGCACCGGGTGGCTCGTCTGCAGCTGCAATACCAAGAGCGTCTAGTTAACCACGAAGTCGTCCGCGCATTGGTACGACCATTCAAGTCCTAGATGCCAATGGTAAGCGCCAGACCGTGTTGCTAAAGATTACTGGCCAACGCTGGCGTGGCGAGTCTGCCAGCGCTAAGAAGCTGGAAGCGTAGCGCTGGATTCGCGGTCATCGCCCGCCTGCGCAAACGCGACTTGGTGGAAGTACCACCGCGCGACCGTTCATTGATAGTGGTGGCACGTGGTGCGGGAGACCGGGCAGGCTTTTGTCGTGCCGAGAAGCGACATGAACGGACATTACCCGCCGTTGGCTAACCGTCTGCGCTGCCCGCTGGTGAGTTTATGAGTCGCGCGTGACGACAAGGAAATCCTGTTAGGCCAACGTGAGCTTGAGCTCTAACCGACGAAAGCCGGATATCTCGTCAGCGTTCAACACAACGCCATGCCGGTGGCTCTGTCAGGCAAGGTGCAGGGTATTCCGTCCCTCTTCCACGATCGGGCTGGGTACGGGAGGGAAGAGGGAGAGGAAATGGCTAAGATGACAGGCACATAGACCATGGGCACGTCTCGTGAACCTGTATGTGACCTTTGTAAGACGGATATGCCAGCTGTTTTGGTGAGCTAGGCTTCATGGATAACGCCGAGGAGTTCCAGAAACTCAATCAAGCTGCCTATCAGGAAAAAGCTCATTAAGGGTCTGGTTCAAAGGAATTCAAGCTTACTTCGGTAAGGCTTAGTATAGATGATAACGGTGAAAGCCAAAGGCTTCTGCCGTTATTTTGCTTTTGCAGGGCGAAGGACGAAAAATTCAAGTAAATTTTCTAATATTTTTAGGGGAATAGCTTGACGGGTTTGACCGAGCGGATGTAAAATATGTAATATAAATGTCTTATTTCTGTAATTATAGCACTTATCTTCCCACAAAGGGGTCTTGTTTATGAAATCAGAGTTTTTCAGTAAGTATCGTCCGCAGCTTATTGCACTTGCCTTTGTTCTCTTTCTAGTGGCTGGATTCGCCATGATTGGTCTTCTGGCTGGCCAGCCCCACGATCATTTGCAGACGCATGAGTCTGAGTCGGTGGTGAGTGAGAGCTCTAGTAGCGAGCCCAAGCCCCTGGTCTTAGCAGAACCTTTGGTGGGCTTGAAGGCTAGGGACCAGGAGCTACCATTTGAAGGCAAGGAAGGGGAGCTCAAGCTGCGCTCAGTAGGCGATGTCTTGCTGCATGAATTTGTCAGCGAGATGGCCAGCGTTAAGAATCCTTTTTACAAATCAGCGGTCGACCGGCTCCACAAGGATGGCATCAGCTGGGAGAATCCAGGGGGCGCCTATGATTTCTATCCAATGCTGGCCCAGATTGCCCCTTACATGTCCTATGCCGACGTGACCCTAGCCAATATGGAAGTTATTGTGGCCAACCCTCAGTATCCGGTGACTGGCTACCCTTCTTTCAATGCGCCTAAGCAGATTCTCAAGGCCCTTCAGGCTATCGGTGTGGACATGGTGACCAACGGGACCAACCATACCTTGGACTATTCGGCGCGTGGTGCCTTGGCCTCTATTGCTAACCTTAAAGAGGCGCAGATGCCTTATGTGGGGAGCTTTGAGAGCCAGGAAGATCACGATACCCCGCGCATTATAGAGAAGAATGGCATTAAGATAGGGATTCTGACCTATTCCTACGGTACCAACGGGGTGCCTGTGCCGGAAGACCAGCCTTATTTGATTAACCTGGTAGACCTGCCTCAGATGGTAGAAGACGTCAAGGCTCTCAAAGACAAGGTCGATGCTGTGGTGGTGACTTTGCAGCTAGGTCAGGAATATGACACTACCCCAGACCCAACTCAGGAGCAAGTCTTCCAAGCCCTGAGCGATGCCGGCGTCAAATTGATTTTGGGCGGCCACCCGCATGTTCTGCAGCCTATGCAGTGGTTTAACGGCAAACAGACCTTTGCCATCTACTCCCAGGCTAGCTTCATGTCGGGCCAAATTTACCCGGCTAACAAGCAAGGAGGCATCACCGAGGTGACGTTCAAACGCGGCGAGGACGGCCAAGTGACCGTCACCGATCCTAAGTTCATGCCTATCTATATCACGGGCGCCGAGAATGCCGAGTTCTACGAAACGGTGCCTATGGCCGACTACAATCGCTACGCGGTCACCGAGGGCGCCGACTGGTACGAGATTATTCGCCAGCGCATGCAACTCTATACCAAAGACTTCCGCTATGTCAGCCACCTAGAAACCCAGTGGACCCAGGAAGATACCGATATTCATCGCTAATATAGTTCGCGCCAATGGCCCACTCCTCTGAGTGGGCCATTGGCTATGTAGGGGCTGGAAAAAGGCTGAAACCCGAGGCCCGAGCCGCGAGCTAGTGGTCCACTCCGTCGAGTGGACCACTAGCTGGGTAGGCAAGGCCTGGAAAAGGGATTAAGTCCCTATAATTGTGTAAAAAGAAAAAGCCAGGTAATCTCTGGTACAATGTAGTTGTCCGAAAACATTGAAAGAGGAGATTACCATGACTTACCTTAATATTAACCTAAAACTTGAAGAATTAACAGAGGCAGTTTTAAACAGTGACATGAACACGCTCATGAAGTCGCTGGCCATTACCGTCTTTAATGCCTACATGGAAGAAGAACGCCACCAGTTCATCCAAGCCGCTCCCCATGAACGCTCAGACCAGCGCCAAGACTATCGCAATGGTTACTATGAACGCCAATGGACGCTATCCATCGGCACCCTTAAATTACAAGTCCCACGCACGCGCTCTGGCGAGTTCAAAACCGAGCTCTTTGAACGTTACCAGCGCAACGAACAGGCCTTCCTGCTCTCTATGATGGAAATGGTGATCAATGGGGTCTCAACACGCAAAGTCACCAAATCGTGCAGGAATTGTGTGGCGAGACAGTTTCCAAGTCCTTTGTGTCAGATGTCATGAAGCGGCTAGATCCCGAGATTGAAGCCTTCAAAAATCGGCCCCTGACCCACAGTCACTTCCGCTATCTCTACCTCGATGCCCTTTACATTAAGGTGCGCGAAGAGGGCCGCGTGGTGTCCAAGGCGGTCTACCTAGCTCAAGGGGTCAACGCGGCCAACAAGCGCGAAATCATCGGCTTTTGGGTGTCAGAAGAAGAAAGCAAAGAGGCTTGGCTGACCTTCCTTCAATCCCTGCGAGCCCGTGGTTTGAGCCAGCCTACTCTGATAATATCAGACGCTCATTCTGGGCTCAGAGCCGCTATTCAGCACTGCTTTGTTGGGGTGCCTTGGCAACGTTGCGTCTTTCATTTCTTGTCCAACATTGTCGAGACCATCCCCAGAAAGGGGGAGTCTAGAGGCGCGCGCTAAGTTGAAGGCCATTTTCCAGGCGCCCACCGCTGAACATGCACGGCGGCTCAAGGAAGCTTTTGAGGCCTCTGTCGCGGATAATCCTCGCTATCAGAAGGCCTTAAAGGTTTTAGACGAGGGCTTTGAAGATGCCGTTCAGTTTATGATGGAGCCTGAGATTTATCATCCCAACTTGCGGACGACTAATTCTGTCGAACGTTTGAACCGTGAAATCAGACGGCGAGACAAGGTCATTGGCGTCTATCCTAATGTCGCTTCTGCTGAGCGATTAATTGGCGCCATCCTCATTGATCTAAACGATGCTTGGCAGGCTAATGCGCGCCCCTTCCTGGTCAACTTCACCAAACGCAAATAAGCTATAGGACAGCCTACATATTTTTACACAGGATTTTGGACTTGACTTGGAAAAGGCAGAAATCGGGGAGCAAGTCGCGAGCCAGTGGTCCACTTTGTCGAGTGGACCACTAGCTGGGCTGGAAAGCTTGGAAAAGGGCGAAACCGGGGCAAAAGCCGCGAGCCAGTGGTCCACTCCGTCGAGTGGACCACTAGCTGGGCCGGAAAGGTTGGAAAAGGGCGAAATCGGGGCAAAAGTCGCGAGCCAGTGGTCCACTTTGTCGAGTGGACCACTAGCTCGGGTGTAAAGGCCTGGAAAGGCCGAAACCGGGGAAAAAGTCATGAGCCAGTGGTCGACTCTTTTGAGTGGACCACTAGCTGGGGCGGAAATCTTGGAAAAGTGCAGAAACTGGGTAGAAAGTCGCGAGCCAGTGGCCCACTCCGTCGAGTGGACCACTAGCTCGGATGGTAAGGCCGAAAACCTAGACCGTTAGCTAGAAAAAAGCTTCTTAGGGGCTTTTGCCAGGGGCGGAATCTTTGCTATAATAACTTTTAGTGCAAAAAGTAACGACGAAATGATATCCAATTTATGGAAGGAACTTAACAATGACAGCATCACATCACGCAAAGGGCCGGCGTCACGGCCACTCCCGCCATGGTCATGGGCGGACTAAGTCAGTGCTCTGGCGGATTAACTGGCTCTTTATTATTTTGGCAGCGCTAGCTAGCGGCCTGGTAGCCTATTTCCTCTTAACTTACAAGATTCTGGCCGGGCGCGGCTACCATCTCTGGGTCTTGGGCGGCTTGGGCGCGGTCTTACTGCTCCTGATCCTGCTTAACGGCCTCAAGCGCCTGGGCAAGACCACCCTAGTCCTAGCCACTATCGTCATTTTGGGGGCAAGCTACGGCGCCTACCAAATGAATGCCACCGTCAATTTCTTCAACAAACTCAATACCAATACCCAGAAGCAGGAACTGACCATGAGTCTGGCTACCCTAGCAGAGGGCGGCGTGGCAGATGTGGCGGCCTTAGACGGCAAAGTGGTCCTGGCGCCGCTAGGCCAAGACCGCGACAATGTCCAAGCCTTAGTCGACGACCTCAAGGCCAAACGCCAGGTAACGGTGACCGTTCAGGAAGTGCCATCTTACCTAGCAGCCTACCAACAACTCCTAGACGGCAAGGCTCAAGCCATGGTGCTCAACTCAGGTTATGAGTCCCTCTTAGAAGGCATGGCTAGCGACTTCAGCAGCAAGATCAAGAAGCTCTACCAGTACAATCATGTGACCGAAGTAGCTGAGGAACCTGCTAAATCAGAGTCGGCCAAGCAGCCAAGCAGCCAGACGCTAGCTGAGAACCAGCCTTTCAACCTCTATATTTCAGGGATTGATACCTTCGGGCCAGTCAGCTCCGTCTCCCGGTCAGACGTCAACGTTATTGCCACTATCAACCCTAAGACCCATCAGATTCTCCTGACCACTACGCCGCGTGATGCCTATGTGCCCATCGCGGATGGCGGGGCAGACCAGAAGGACAAGTTGACTCACGCGGGGATCTATGGCGTGGAGGCTTCCATGCATACCTTGGCCCGTCTCTATGACACGCCAATTGACTATTATGTCCGGCTCAACTTCACCTCCTTCCTCAATATCATTGATACGGTGGGGGGCATCGATGTCTACAATGACCAAGCCTTTACCTCCCTCTACGGCAAATACGATTTCCCTGTCGGCGAACTCCACCTCAATGCCGACCAAGCCCTAGGCTTCGTGCGTGAGCGTTACTCCCTGTCAGGTGGGGATAATGACCGCGGCAAGAACCATGAGAAGGTTATTACCGCGCTGATTAAGAAATTAGGCAGTCGCCAGACCCTGCTCCAAGCCCAAGAAGTCATGGACCGCATGAGCCAGTCGGTGCAAACCAATCTGCCACTAGCTAAGGCCATGGAACTGGTGAATGAGCAACTGGAGAGCGGTCAAGCTTATACGGTTACCTCAGTCGCCCTGACGGGTCACGGATCTACCGGCCTGCCATCTTACGCTATGCCGGGCGCTGAACTCTATATGATGCAAGTAGATGAGGCTAGCTTGGCTGAGCGTCAAGCTCAAATTAAGCAAGTACTCGGCCAATAGGCCCGCTTTCAAGGAGAAAGGAGAAACTTATGACACAAACATATGATTATCTAGTGGTAGGTGCCGGCCTTTTTGGCGCTACCTTTGCCCACGAAATTGCCAAGAAAGGCAAGCGCGTCCTAGTTATTGAGAAGCGCGACCATGTGGCGGGCAATATCTATACGGAAGAAATCGCGGGCATTCAAGTCCATCAATTTGGCGCCCACATTTTCCATACTAACGACAAGGCCGTTTGGAATTACGTCAACCAATTTGCGGAATTCAACCAGTATATCAATACGCCGATCGCCAATTATCACGGGGAAATCTATAACCTGCCCTTCAATATGAACACCTTCAACAAGCTCTGGGGTGTGGTGACGCCGGAAGAAGCGGCCGCCAAAATTGAAGAACAACGGGCCGAAGTAGCAGGCAAGACGCCAAGCAACTTGGAAGAGCAAGCCCTGTCACTAGTGGGTCGCGATATCTACGAGAAACTGATTAAGGGCTATACCGAGAAGCAATGGGGCAAGGCAGCTACTGAATTGCCAGCCTTCATCATTCGTCGCTTGCCAGTCCGCATGACCTATGACAACAACTACTTCAATGACCGCTACCAAGGCATCCCAATCGGGGGCTACACCCAGATTGTAGAGAAGATGTTGGATCATCCTAACATTGAAGTACGCCTGGAGACAGACTTCTTTGCAGATAAGGACCATTACTTGGCGGCCTTTCCTAAGATTTTCTACACGGGTATGATCGACCAGTTCTTCGACTATGAGTTGGGTGAATTGGAATACCGTAGCTTGCGCTTCGAGACCGAGGTCTTGGACCAAGCCAACTATCAAGGGAATGCGGTGGTTAACTATACCGACCGCGAGACGCCTTATACCCGGATCATTGAGCACAAACACTTCGAGTACGGCACTCAGCCACAAACCGTGGTAACGCGTGAATATCCAGCTAACTGGTCACGAGGGGATGAGCCTTACTACCCAATTAATGATGAGCGCAACACCAAGCTCTATCAGGCCTATACTGACTTGGCTAAGTCCCTGCCACAGGTGACCTTCGCTGGCCGTTTGGGCCACTACCGCTACTATGACATGCACCATGTCATTGGCCTGGCCTTGCAATTGGCAGCTAAAGTAGACTAAATCAAAGAATCAAGCCCCCCTTACTTGATGGTAAGGGGGGCTTTTGCGTGGGTCGGGCTTTTCTGCTAGAATAGGAGACAAAAGGGAGGTTGTCGTCATGAAGAAAGCCAAATACTGGTGGTCCTTGCTAGCGGGTTGCTTAGGCGCCTTATTAGTGATCAGGGGCTGGGGAGCCAACCAAGCGGCGCGGGCCCAGGCAGAGTCGGATCAGGTCCAGGTGGTCCAAGCCAAGATTCAGGCCCAGGGCTATGAGTTTGGGCCGGCCGTTAATAAAATCGTCCTTCAGCTTAGGCAAGCGGTGACGGCGGTGGACCTTGATGCCCAGCTAGAGGTCACCACCCAAGGTAAAGCGCGCCAAGTGAGTGCCCTTTATCTAGCGGATGAGCAGGGCCAGGCCTTGCCAGAGGGACAGGCTAGTCAATGGTTGGCCTTGGACTTGGTAGTGGACTCCTGGGATTTAGGCAGTCTCTTCGGCTACAACCAGGAGCGCTTGATTAGTCAGTGGCAGGACAAGTATCTCATTGCGGTAGGGCCAGTGCAAGTGACAAGCCAAGAGGGTAAGCCGGCCCAGGTTCGCTTGGCGGACTATGACGCCCTGCCTTATCTGGAGCTGCCGGACTTGGCCGGCTATCAATTTGAGCAAGTCCATGTAGACGGGGTGACCAATCCCTTGACCGGCCAAGAAGAGAGCCAGACCTTACACTATGGAACCTTTGAGCCGGCGGCTGCCAAGGATCAGACCCAGGCCAAGTTTCCGCTTTTGATTTGGTTGCATGGCCAAGCCGAAGGGGGCGAGGATCCTCGTATTACCCTGCTAGGCAATGAGGTGACCGCCCTCAGTCGGCCACAGGTTCAAGAGATTTTTACGGCCACTGACCAGCCTGAGCTTAAGGGAGCCTATGTCCTGGCGGTGCAGACGCCGACCTACTGGATGGACGAGGGTGACGGGCTGAATGGGCCAGGGGCAGGCCATTCCCGCTATACCGAGTCCCTCATGCAGGTCATTAGCGACTACGTGGCCAGCCATCCCCAGATTGACCCGCATCGGGTGCATCTCATGGGCTGCTCCAACGGGGGCTATATGACCCTCAACATGGCCCTGCACTATCCGGACTACTTTGCCGGCTTGGTGCCCCAGGCTACGGCCTATTCCTACTATGAATTCCAGCGCTTTAGACAACGGTCACTATCTGATTAAAGACCCTAAGAAACGCGGCAGTATCCAAACCTATGTGCCAACCCAAAAAGTATGGTTCGACCAGGACAAGGTAGCTGCCCTCAAGGACCAGGCCATTTGGTTTGTTCATAGTCTGGATGACCCGACCGTGCCAGCCAATGCCTATGTCTTGCCGATTTACAAGGACCTGGTCGATGCGGGTGGGCAGAATATATGGCTGTCCCTCTTCCAATCAGTGCAGGGTCAAGACTTGCCTAACATGCGCTATTCCGGCCACTTCTCCTGGATTCCCTTCTTCAATCAGCAGGTCCAGGGCGTGCAAGACCCTGAAGTCATTCGCCAAAGTCCTGGCTTAAGTGGCTTTGAGGCCGATAATGCCAGCGGTGGTGGCAAGGCCCAGGTCCAAGTGGCCGGCCAGTCCTATCAAGATGTCTTCCACTGGCTCAACGCCCAACACCGATAAGATAATTAAAAAAGCGATGGACTACTAGCCTGGCTTGCATAAGATGAACTGAACATAAGTGATCTATAGACAGGGGAAAAGGATCTAATGCTTAAGTCGAAATAGCACAAAATAACGAGGAGATCAGAAGATGAACAATTATATAAAATTAAATGAAGATCGATGGAATAATGTCAAAAATGCCTATACTGAGCCATTGACACACGAAGAATTAGAAGAAGCTAGAAAGCATCCAATTTCTGTTGCCTTAACTGTTGGGAAAAAAGTTCCGACAGAATGGTTTGAAAAAGCCAAGGGGAAAAAGATATTAGGGTTAGCTTGTGGTGGTGGCCAGCAAGGTCCAGTTTTTGCTGTAAAAGGTTATGATGTCACCATCATGGATTTTTCTAAATCACAATTAGAAAGAGACGAGATGGTTGCTAAAAGAGAAGGCTTAAAAATCAAGACCCTTCAAGGCGATATGACCAAAGCATTTCCCTTTGAAGATGAAACTTTTGATATTATTTTTAACCCAGTTTCAAATGTCTATATAGAAGATTTAGAAAACATGTATAAAGAAGCCGCTCGAGTATTGAAAAAGGGTGGACTCTTAATGGTCGGATTTATGAATCCTTGGATCTACATGTATGATGCGGACATTGTATGGGACAAACCCGATGAGGAATTACTTTTGAAGTTTTCACTACCATTTAATTCAAAAGAGCTTGAAAAGGAAGGCAAAATAACCATAGATCCAGAATATGGCTATGAATTTAGCCATACCTTAGAAAGTCAGATTAGAGGACAACTTAAAAATGGTCTCGCTATGATCGATTTTTATGAATCATGTGATAAAAGAAATCGATTATCACGTTATGGAAATGACTATATAGCTACACTCTGCGTTAAACTATCATATTAAGGGTTAAAAAATACCAGTTTCTATAATTGAAGATAAGGACTTGAGAAACAGTCAATCAAATGAAAAGCATCCCATAAGTTGGATTTTTATTGTCCAACTTATGGGGTGCAGTTCAAAAATAGGTTTACTGTTTTTTCTTGCTCAATTTTCAAAAAATCGTCCATAGACATAAAAAGCTACTTGATAAATGCTCTCTGGGTTGCATAATATTAACTGAAATAGATTAGAATTTATAGAGGTGAGAAAAATGTAATGGCAAGACGTCCAACTTAAATCGCAACAGTATAAAAATTACCAGGAGATTATAAGATGAACAATATAGGCAACAAGTTTAAGGAGGAGATTATGGATTATAAAGAAATAAAGCTTAATGTTTCAAATAATAAAATTAAAGAATATAAGCAATTTGAGGGCTTAAAAATTATATTCTGATATTTTTTTAAATCTGAAGATGAAAAGGCATTGATTAACAAAAGAATATATGTTACAAAAACAGAATTATGTTTTATTACGAAAGGACAGATGTAAATTGGAATTATTGGTCAAGCGAAAGAAATTATAATTCAACATTTAATCCGGAGAATGATAGTAAACACAACATTATATTTGAAGTTTCATCAGAATTAAGCGATTTTATTAAATATTTGGGAGAAGAAATAATTAGGAAGATTGAATTGAAACAGCACAATGGAGAAATTGTTGAGATATTAGATATTTGATTGTGTTATGAAGAATGAAGCATTGACTGAAAAATATAATATCTACTCAAGCATGTAAACTTCCTATTTTTAGTAATATCAATTAAATAAAAACAGTAAACCAAAAAGGTTTACTGCTTGTCCAAAGGTTAAAATATCTTACAGAAAAAAAGCGTCCATAAATATAAAAAGCTACTTGACAAAAACGCTTCCTGGCTGAGTGGATCCATCGCTTGAGTGTGGGCCTTATTTGTGCTAGCGCCCCTCGCGCTTTGTGTGGGTGTCGTCTGTGCTTGTCCGTGCCATAGGCCCCTAAGAGCGGCAAGTCCGCTAGCTACTAGCGGATTAACTTGTCCCAGATAACGACCTGACCGGTTGCCAGGGACTTGGGGACGTCGATGATGCGCTGGTTGCGGCTGCCACGGAATTGCAGGGTCAGGTCTAACTGTTCTTGAATGAAACGACCGTCGACTAGAATATCGACATAGGACAGGAGTTCCAACTTGTCCGGCGTCTCCTGCATGAGTTCCTCCCAGTCATAGCCTGTCCAGGACCAGATATCCTTGCTGTGGCCATAGCGCCGTCTGACTTCCTGGCAGAGGTCAATCAGGACCGCCGTATGGAGAAAGGGCTCACCGCCCAGTAGGGTCAGGCCTTGACAGTAGCTGGCGCCTAGGTCGGACAGGATTCTTTCCTTAAGTTCCTCCGTGTAGGGAGGTGCCGTAGTTGAAGTTCTGGGCCACCTTGTTGTAGCAACCCGGGCAGGCGAAGTGGCAGCCGCTGACATAGAGGCTACAACGAACGCCTTCACCGTCCACGAAGTTATAGGGCTTGTAGTCGGCCACCTTGGTAGTCGTCTCAGGAATGGCCATGGCTAGTCCTCCCTGTCCGAATCTTGTTCCTTGCTAGAGGATTTAATGCGGATGGTTAGGTGTTTCTGCCGGGCCACGATTTCCTTGTGACGGCCAGCCACCATGGGTCTGGCCTGAGGGTTGCCTAGGTAACCACAGGTTCGCTTGACCACGTCGCAGGTCTCGGGATTGCGGTTCTTGCAATAAGGGCACTCGAAGCCCCGTTCGGTCGGGTTAAAGTCGCCTTCGTAGCCACATTCAAAACATTTATCAATCGGCGTATTGGTGCCCAGATAGCCGACCCGATCATAGGCAAAGTCCCAGACGGCTTCCAGGGCCTTAGGATTCTGAACCATGTTAGGGTACTCGCAGTAGTGGATGAAGCCGCCTGAAGAATAAGGCGGATAGGCCGCTTCAAAATCAATCTTCTCAAAAGGCGTTGGCTTCTTGCGGACATCGTAGTGGAAGCTATTCATATAGTAGCCCTTGTCGGTAATGTCGGGCACCGAGCCAAAGCGCTCTAGATCTAGGCGACAGAAGCGGTCGGTCAGACTCTCACTCGGCGTCGCGTAGACGGAGAAGTGGTAGCCGTATTGGTTGCCCCAGTCTTGGGTGTGCTGGTAGAGCTTTTTGACAATGTCGACGGTAAAGGCTTTGGCCTCTTGATCCGTCTCCCAGTCGGGACCGAAGAAGCGGGTAGCCACTTCATAGAGGCCGATGTAGCCCAGGGAGATAGTGGCCCGTTTGTCGCGGAAGAGGTCGTCGACCTTACCGTCGCGGCTCAACTTGCGACCGAAAGCCCCATGTTGATAGAGGATAGGGGCATTGAAAGGTTTGGCCTCCTTGACCCGCTCGATACGGTAGCAGAGGGCCTGGCGGGCTATCTCTAATTTGGCTTCTAGCTGCTGCCAGAATGCCTCTATTGACTGGCTCTCGAGGGCAATCCGGGGCAGGTTAAGGGTCACCACGCCCAGGTTCATACGGCCGGCATTGATTTCCTGGCCATGCTCGTCCCACCAACCTTGCAGGAAGGAGCGACAGCCCATAGGCGCCTTGAAGCTGCCAGTCAGTTCGACTAGCTTGTCATACATAAGGACGTCGGGATACATACGCTTGGTGGCGCAACGGACGGCCAGCTCCTTGATGTCATAGTTAGGATCTTTGGGAGCCAGGTTGACGCCGCGCTTAAGGGAGAAGACTAGCTTAGGGAAGATAGCCGTTCTTTGCTCTTTGCCGATACCGCCCAGACGGACCTTAAGGATGGCACGCTGAATTTCGCGTTCAATCCAGGAAGTCCCCAGGCCGAAGCCCAAGGTGGTAAAGGGCGTCTGACCTTGGGAGGTATAGAGGGTGTTAATCTCGTACTCCAAACTCTGCATGGCGTCATAGATGTCTTTCTTAGTCCGAGCCGTAGCAAAGTCATGGTGTTGGGTGGTGTCGGGGATCCAATCTTCCGCCAGCTTGAGATGCTTCTCGTAGTTGAGCTGGGCGTAAGGCGCCAGGACCTCGTCAATACGGTCGGCACTGCAACCCCCCGTACTGGCTAGACGCCACGTTGGCAATAATCTGCGCCATTTGGGCGGTGGCAGTCTGAATGGATTTAGGGGAATCGACTTCTGCATTGCCAATCTTGAAACCTAGCTTGAACATGGTCTTGAAATCGATCAGGCAGCAGTTGGTCATAGGCTGGTAGGGATGGTAGTCTAAATCATGATAGTGCAAGTCGCCGTTCAAATGCGCTAGGGCGACTGCTTCCGGCAACATGCCAATGCCGATGGCTTTAGCAACGATGCCTGGCGGTCAAGTCGCGTTGGGTGTTGTAGACTTGGCTGTCCTTATTGGCATTCTCGTTAACAATACTTGACTCCTGTTGGTGCAGGCGATCAACTGCAGCTTGAATATCTTGGGCCGCTCTAATTTGTGGATTCATACTTATCACCTCAAAAACATGCTACCCCAGTCTTAGTGTAAAGTCAATAGGCTTTACACTATATATAGTGTTTATAAACTTGTTCCACAACTATATGTAGTGTTGTTGTCTGAGGGTCAAGGTGTGGGGCACTAACTTGGTTGGCGCTTGCTCCATAGCCAAAACAGCTTAGCTAAACTGTGCCAATGTCCGGTCTAGACAAGGCAACTTTGACCGCCAAAACTAGGCCAAAGTTTCGCAAGATATAGTGTGGCGGGAGCTAGTGGTCCACTTTGTCGAGTGGACCACTAGCTGCCTGGGAAAGTGTCGAAACAGGGTCAAAAGCCAGGAAAAGTTGTGAGCCAGTGGTCCACTCTTTCGAGTGGGCCACTAGCTGCCTGGGGAAGTGTCGAAAACTCAAAAGCCAGGAAAAGTTATGAGCCAGTGGTCCACTCCGTCGAGTGGACCACTAGCTACCCGAGGAAGTCGAAACTGGGTCAAAAGCTAGAAGAGTTGTGAGCCAGTGGTCCACTCTTTTGAGTGGACCACTAGCTGCCCGGGGAAGTGGTGAAAACGGGTCAAAAGCTAGGAAAAGTTGTGGACCACTGGCTGCCCAGAAAAGTACAGCAACCAGGTCAGAAGCCCCGAAAAAGTCACACTCCAATCCCCCACTAGCTGACCAAGCGACCAGCAAAAACAAAAAATTTCCCCTTGCATCCCGGTCTAAGCTGTGCTATACTATCGTAGTTGAGTAAAACAAGTAGAAACCAGCCGTTTCTCGCCAATCCCCTTAGGTGCTTGGCCGATAGTGATGTTCCCTTTGCCTAGTGGTGGGGGAATAGGTAGCGGCTAGTTTGTGTACACAAGCTAGTTTTTTTCTTGTAAGGCTCGAAATCTAACTGGAGGTGGACTACCATCGTTAAAGAAATGATCATTAACGAAGATATCCGCGCACGTGAATTACGTGTGATTGGAGACAATGGTGAACAAATCGGAGTCAAATCACTTAATGATGCGCTCACTATTGCAGAATCTTTCGGACTTGACCTAGTACTTGTCTCACCAAATGCCAAGCCACCTGTTGCTCGGATTATGGACTACGGTAAATACCGTTATGAGATGCAGAAGAAGGAAAAGGAACAACGGAAGAATCAGAAGATCGTAACCGTCAAAGAAGTTCGTCTTTCTCCTGGTATCGAAGACCATGATTACCAAACCAAATTACGCCAGGCCATCAAGTTCCTCGAACATGGTGACAAGGTCAAAGCCAGCATTCGTTTCCGCGGGCGGGCCATCACCCACAAGGAATTGGGTCAAGACGTATTGGAAGACTTCATTGATGACACCAGCCATGTGTCAACGGTTGAAGCTCGACCAAAAATGGAAGGTCGCAGCATGTTCATCGTGCTAGCCCCATTAGCCCAAGCGGCGCAACAAGACTAATCTTTTTATAGGAGGAATTCCCATGCCAAAACAAAAAACACACCGCGGTTTAGCAAAACGCGTTAAGAAGACTGGTTCAGGTAAATTGAAACGTTCACACGCTTTCACCAGCCACCGTTTCCATGGTAAAACTAAGAAACAACGTCGTCAATTACGTCAAGCTGATTTAGTATCTAACTCAGACTACAAACGTATTAAACAACAAATTTCGCAATTATAATACTAGAGAAGAACCAAGGAGGAATTTACTATGCCACGTGTTAAAGGTGGATACGTTACCCGTCAACGTCGTAAACGTACATTAAAATTAGCTAAAGGTTACTACGGTGCCAAACATCTCTTATTCAAGACCGCTAAGCAACAAGTAATGAAATCTTACATGTATGCTTACCGTGACCGTCGTCAGAAAAAACGTGACTTCCGTCGTTTATGGATTACCCGTATCAACGCGGCAGCTCGTATGAACGGGATCAGCTACAGCGTCTTAATGAACGGCTTGAAGAAAGCTGGCGTTGAAGTGAACCGTAAAATGTTGGCTGACTTAGCAGTTCACGATGCAGCAGCATTCACTGCTTTAGTAGAACAAGCTAAGAAAGCTTTATAAGAAGCGGATTAAGCAGATTAATGGAGGCAGGACCGGTCGGTCGATGCCTCTATTTTTTGAATTTTAATCAATCAATCAATAACAAAAAGGAGGGTCTATATGCAGTACATTTGGCGTTATTTACGCAAACATCCCAAGCTCTTGTTTCTAGATTTCTTAGGGGCTTTTTTCTTTGTCTTAGTTAACTTGGGCCTACCGACCATCCTGGCCCGTATGGTAGACGAAGCCATCCTACCTCACGATGTCAGCCGTCTCTATTACTGGTCTGTCATCATGTTCCTAGTGATTCTGGCCGGGGTGGCAGGGCGCATCCTGCTCTCCTACACCGCCAGCAAGCTGACTACCGAGATGATTCGGGAGATGCGTAATGATCTCTATGATAAAATTCAGCAGTTCTCCCACCATGAATATGAGCAGATTGGGATTTCCAGTTTGGTGACCCGGCTGACTTCGGATGCCTTCGCCCTTATGCAGTTCGCCGACCAAAGTTTGCGCCTGGGGATGATTACCCCCTTTATGATAGCATCTTCCATGGTCATGATTCTGATAACCAGCCCGTCCCTGGCCTGGTTGATTTTATTGGCCGTGCCACCGCTAGCCATTTCCATCTGGTTTTTGGCCAGAAAGTCGACGCCCCTGTCTAAGCAACAACAGAAGACGCTCGATAAGATTAACCAGTATGCCCGCGAGAACCTATCCGGTTTGCGGGTCATTCGTGCCTTTGCGCGCGAGGACTTCCAAGAGGAACGCTTCGATCAGCAAAACCAATCCTATACCGAGACCTCGTCCCGCCTCTTCAAATTAATGGGTTGGGCTAACCCACTCTTCGTCCACATTCTGATTTGGATGATTGTAGCCATAGTTTGGTTCGCCTTGGAGCCAATCGCTCAGGGTTCGCTCCAAGTGGGGAATCTGGTAGCCTTTGTGGAGTATGCCTTCCATGCCCTCTTCTCCTTCATGCTCTTCGCCAACCTCTTCATGATGTATCCGCGGACCGCCGTATCGGCAGCTCGGCTGCAGGAAGTCATGGATCTGCCTATTTCTATTGATCCAAATCCCAACGGAGTGACTGAGACGGAAACTAAGGGCTATCTAAGCTTCGAGAATGTGACCTTTGCCTATCCAGGTGAGACGGAGAGTCCGGTCCTTCATAATATTAGCTTTGAAGTTAAGCCTGGCCAGACCATCGCCTTTATCGGTTCGACCGGGAGCGGTAAGTCCTCGCTAGTTCAACTCATTCCGCGCTTCTATGATGTCACCCTGGGTAAGATCCTGGTGGATGGCGTCGATGTCCGCGACTACAATCTCAAGGCCTTGCGCCAGAAGATTGGTTTTATCCCGCAGAAGTCCTTGCTCTTTACCGGGACCATCGGCGACAACTTGCGTTATGGTAAATGGAATGCCAGCGAAGGCGAGTTGGAGAAGGCTAGCGAGATCTCCCAGGCGCGGGAATTTATTCATAGCCGGTCTGAACGCTACGAAGCCTTCCTAGAAGAGGGCGGCAGCAACTTATCAGGGGGTCAGAAGCAACGTCTGTCTATTGCCCGTGCTGTAGTTAAGCGACCTGATATCTATATATTCGACGATTCCTTCTCGGCCCTGGACTATAAGACTGACGCCCAACTGCGTAAGCGACTCAAGGAAGTCACCCAAGATGCGGCCGTCCTGATAGTAGCTCAACGCGTGGGGACCATTATGAATGCTGACCAAATCATCGTCCTCAACAAGGGCGAAATCGTGGGTCGCGGGACTCACCAAGAATTAATGGCTAGCAATGAGATTTATCGTGATATCGCCAATTCTCAGCTTAAGCAAGCCAGTTTAGATGAGGAGGCCATGTAAGATGAATAAAAAATTTTCCAGTATCAAGCGCCTCCTACCTTATATGAAGCCATATGGCTTGTCCTATTTCTGGGCAATCCTCTTGACCATTATTAGCGACATTGCCTCCGTCTTGGAACCCTTCATTTGGGGTTTGGCCCTGACAGAAATCTCGCGGGGCAGTGTGGCCATCCTGCAAAAGGTACCGGGCGCAAGCCTCAATTACCCCTATATTGGCTGGATTCTAGTTATCTATTTCTTCCGTGGTTTGACTTATCAAGTGTCAGCCTATCTAGCCAACGTGGCCATCACCAATGCCGTCCAAGGGACCATTCGGGATCTGCGTCAGGCCATGAACCAGAAGCTCAACCGCCTGCCGGTCTCCTATGTGGACCAACACCAATTTGGTGACCTCTTGGGCCGTATGACCGGTGATGTGGAGTCCGTTTCCAATGCCTTGCAGCAAAGTTTACTCCAAATTGTCAATGCGGTCTTCACCCTTGGTTTGGTGATAGCTATGATGATTTGGCTGAACGTAAGCCTGGCCTTAGTCATCATCATCTCCATGCCCCTGTCTTATTGGGTAGCTAAGAAGGTCTTGGCTCTGTCTCAGCCTTATTTCAAGGGCCAGGCCGACGCCTTAGGTCGACTCTATGGCTTTGTCCAAGAGAACCTAACGGGTTTCAATGTCATCAAGCTTTATGGCCGGGAAGAACAATCCGCCCAGGAATTTTATGACATTACCCATAATTTACAACAAGTAGGCTTTAAGGCGACCATGGTGTCTTCGATGGTCATGCCATTAGTGGGCTTGATCTCCCACATGACCTACTTGCTCCTAGCGCTGCTAGGGGGCTTGGCCGTCTTGCAAGGGGTGCTGACTATCGGGAACCTGCAAGCCTTCGTCCAATATGTCTGGCAGGTCAACCAACCGATTCAGACGATCACCCAGCTGACAGGTGCCTTGCAGTCAGCTAAGTCTTCCCTGGACCGGATTCTAGAATTGATGGATGCGCCAGAGGAAGTAGTCAGTGCTAAGGCTCATTTGGCTGGACCGCTGACAGGGCGTGTCAGCTTCCAGGACGTGGCCTTCCACTACCAGGAAGATAAGCCTCTGATTCGTAACTTCAACCTAGAAGTTGAACCCGGCCAAATGATTGCCATCGTTGGGCCGACAGGTGCTGGTAAGACAACCCTGATAAACTTGCTCATGCGCTTTTATGATGTGACCCAGGGGGCTATCCTGGTGGATGGCTTGGATATCCGGGATTTGCCACGTCAGGAATTGCGCCAGCAGTTTGGCATGGTCCTCCAGGATGCCTGGCTCTATGAAGGGACCATTAAGGACAATCTGCGTTTCGGTAACTTAAACGCCACTGATGAACAAATCGTGGAAGCAGCCAAGGCCGCCAACGTGGACCACTTTATTCGGACCTTGCCGGGTGGTTACAATATGAAGATGAACCAGGAATCCAGCAATATCTCCTTGGGTCAGAAGCAACTGCTGACGATTGCCCGGGCCTTGCTGGCAGATCCTAAGATTCTGATTCTGGACGAGGCCACTTCGTCAGTGGATACCCGTCTGGAGCTCCTCATTCAGAAGGCCATGAGCCGCTTGATGGAGGGACGGACCAGCTTCGTCATTGCCCATCGTCTGTCGACCATTCAGGAAGCTGATAAGATTCTGGTCTTACGTGATGGTCAGATTGTAGAACAAGGCAATCACGACAGTCTCTTGGCAGCCAAGGGCTTCTACTACGAGCTCTATCAAAGTCAATTTAATCAATAAGCCCATAAGGTTAGGATTTTGTCCTAACCTTATTTTTGTAATTGGACTAGACAAAAAAGTGTCATAATAGTGCGGATTAGATAGCTTATAGTTTTATCGTCCAAATGTTGCCTTTAAGAATGACAGTCAAAATTAAGCTGAAATTTATCTCAATTAGTGATATGCTGAATTTAGGGGAGAAAGGCTTACATTAAGGGGTTTCAGGACTATAATGAAGGCAAGACGTATCCTAGAATACGTTTCAAAAATATCTGGAAAGGGGGAGAAGCATGGCTCATAAACGTTTGTTGTCTTGCACAGCCAGTGAGGTCAAAACTTTGACAGCTGCGGAACTAAAACAAGCCATTAAGGCCAGTGAAGGCCGTATTATCTTGGCGGAAACAGTGGTCACCAAGGCGCCGCTAATTGAAGGGGTGAGCAATGCGGAGATGATGCGGGCATTTAGTGCGGATATGCTATTATTGAATGAATATGATCTATCCACCAAATTTATCCATAGTTTGCCTGCCATGGACGCGCCCATTGCCTATCTTAAGGAATTAACCGGTAGACCTATGGGGTTGAACTTAGAACCGGTTGACCCAAGTGCTGAAGCGCTAGAAGATTGGATTGACCTACCTGAGGGCCGACGTGCTACAGTAGAGAACTTCCAAGCCGCTAACCGAGAGGGATTTGATTTCTTGGTCTTGACGGGTAACCCTTCGACAGGGGTCAGTCATCAGGCCATTGAAGCTACGGTGCGACTCGCTAAGCAGCATTTCAAGGGGCTGGTCTTTGCAGGTAAGATGCACAGTGCCGGGACCGGCGAAAAGGTGGTCTCTGAAGCCCATTTGTTGGCCTACATGGCAGCAGGTGCAGATGGCGTCTTGATTCCAAGTGTTGGGACCGTGCCAGGAGTCAGAGAAGACCAGGTGGCGCGGATTGCCGATCAAGTCAAGGACTTGGGCGGTTTAGTTATCTCAACCATTGGCACCAGTCAGGAAAAGTGCCGATAGTGGGAACCATTCGTGAATTTTGCGCTAGCCAACAAACGCGTGGGTACAGATATTCATCACATTGGCGATGGTTCCTACGGACGTATGCCAGATCCAGAGAATATTCTGGCCTTGTCGCTAGCAATTAGAGGGAAGCGACATACTTATTTCCGTATGGGACAATCAGTATTAAGATAGATAGAAAGTAGGAAAAAAATAATGATGTCATATTTACAAAAAATGGGTCGCTCTTTGATGCTGCCTGTTGCCATCTTACCAGTGGCTTCCATTTTAATGGGGATTGGTTACTGGATTAGCCCTGCTGGTTTAGGTGTTCCAGGTCAAACCGGGACCAACCCAGTAGCAGTCTTCTTGATTCAAGCAGGTTTAGTCTTAATCGACAAAATTCCGCTCTTATTCGCCGTTGGTTTGGCAGTTGGTTTGGCCAAAGACAAGAACGGGGCAGCCGGTCTCAGCGGTTTGGTAGCCTTCTTAATTATCACGACCATCCTTTCTAAGGATGTTGTGGCTCAATTACAAGGGGTAAAACCAGAAGAAGTGGCTTTGGCTTTCTCTAAGAGCACTAATGCCTTCATCGGGATCTTATCAGGGATCATCGGTGGGGAAATGTATAACCGTTTCAAAGATGTTAAATTACCAACCGCTCTAGGTTTCTTCAGCGGTCGTCGTTCTGCGCCAATCATGGCAGGTCTTGTAGCATCACTTGCTGCCCTTGTCTTGCTCTTCGTATGGCCAGCAGTCTTCAGTGCTTTAGTAGCCTTTGGTAAGTCATTTGTTGGCTTGGGCGCAATCGGTGCTGGTATCTATGGTTTCTTCAACCGTCTCTTGATTCCAGTTGGTTTACACCATGCCCTCAACGCTGTATTCTGGTTCGACGTAGCTGGGATTAACGATATCGGGAACTTCTGGGGTAACACTGGGGTTCTAGGTCAAACTGGTATGTACCAAGCTGGTTTCTTCCCAGTCATGATGTTTGGTTTACCAGGGGCTGCTTTGGCAATGTACCGCAACGCCAAAGACAGCAAGAAAAAAGCTGTAGCAGCTCTCTTAGTAGCGGCTGTCTTGGCTTCCTTCTTAACTGGGATTACCGAGCCACTTGAATTCGCCTTCATGTTCTTAGCACCTGTTCTTTACTTGGTGCACGCAGTCTTAACAGGGGTATCCTTGACAATTGCAGCCTTGTTACATGCTACTGCAGGTTTCAACTTCAGTGCTGGTTTGATTGACTTTATCTTAACTAGCCGCTTGCCAATGGCTAACAATCCTTGGCTCTTGATTGTCTTAGGTCTAGTAATGTTCGTTGTTTACTTCTTTGTCTTCGACTTCTTAATCAAGAAATTCAACTTCACCACTCCAGGTCGTGAAGAAGATGAGTCTACTGAAGGCGATGCTAACATGACCGTTAAAGCTAGCGACTTCAACATTCCTTTATTAATTGAAGGTTTAGGTGGTAAGGACAACATTGAAGCAACTGACCACTGTGCTACTCGCTGCGTTTAACCCTAGCTGACACTAGCAAGGTTGACGAAGCTAAGATCAAATCTACAGGGGCTGTTGCAACGCGTGTCCTCAACAAAAAGAACGTACAAGTCATTATCGGGACCGAAGTACAATTTGTTCACGATGCTTTAGCAGAACAAGTAAAATAATCTCGTCTATTGATAGAGTAGAGAAAAAAGCGTTGGAGCCTTTGGGCGGCCAACGCTTTTTCTTATGGATTGACGAGAGAGTGCAAAAGGCTGGTTTTCTAGTTTCTGGCCTCTTTAGTTGCTGGTCACATTGTGTTAAAATAGATAGGTGATAAATCAGAGAAGGAGGCGAGCGGCATGGCCAAGCTTGCATTAGATACGGCGACGGAGGCACTGTCAGTGACAGTCATAGATGATGCGGACCGGGTGCTAGGGCATACCAGCTTAGCGGCTGGCAAACAGCATGGGGAGCGTTTGGTGCCGGTTGTAGCCCAGTTGCTGGAGGATTGCAATGTGGACCGCCAAGCTGTGGATAGCCTCTATGTGGGGGTAGGGCCTGGCTCTTATACCGGCGTGCGGATTGGGGTGACCCTGGCTAAAACCTGGGCGGACAGTCTGGGTCTAGCCCTCTATCAGATGTCTTCCCTGGCCCTGCTAGCAGCCCAAGCCAGCGTGGCAGTGGGAGACTACATTATTCCCCTCATGGATGCACGCCGCTTGTCAGCCTACACGGCCCTCTATCAACAGACAGACCAGGGGCTGGTGGCGGTGACAGCGGATTGCCATGCCGACTGGCAGACCTGGCTGAGCTCTGAAGCCCGCCAACATTTGCAGGCTGGCGCCCAAGTCCTGATGATTGGCCAGCATCTGGCGCCGTTTGCTGAGGCCTTTAGACAGGCCTTGCCAGATGTTAGCCTTAAGACGGTGGAAGGTTGGACCGCCTATCCTCACACCGACAAGTTCCAGCGAGTCGCCCATGAGCGGGTGGTAGAGCCGGCCCTCTTGGAGCCTGTCTATGGCCATTTGACCCTGGCGGAACAGGAATGGCTAGCCAAAGAAGGAGGCACCAGTGTCGACCATGCAGCACTTATTCACTATTATTCGTGAGTTCTGGCAGGAGCGGGTGCTAGGCCGCCAAGACCAGGATGCTAGTCAGACGCCCAAGCGTCATGCGGCCCTTGACATCAGCCAGTTCCCGCCCCAAGCCTTGGGCGCGGGGGCCTATCTACGGCAATTAGTCGAAGAGGACTTGCCTGAGCTAGTGGCCTTGGAAGAGCTCTGCTACGACGGCTTTCTGGCCTGGACCCTCAAGGATTTCCGGACCGACTTTCGTTATAATCTCTATGCTATCTACTGGGTGCTAGAAATTGATGGCCATATTCAGGGCCTAATTTCGGGCCGTTGCCAGCAAAAGACCGCCCACATCAGCCATCTCTTCATCCACCCGCGCTTTCGGCGCCAGGGCTATGCCCGTCGCCTGGTGCAACGCTGGTGTCGTTGCGTCAGCCAAATCGGCAGCCGGCGGGTGACCTTAGAGGTGCGGGCGACCAACCAGGCCGCTCAAAGCCTTTACCAGGGGCTAGGCTTTGAAATCGAACGTCTAGTGCCCAACTACTACCACACCATGCAGGAGGATGCTCTCTTCATGGTCTACGACTGTCAGCAATAGGAGGTGTCGGCATGGACAGCAAACATTATCAGGTGGTGCCCTTCACCGGGGCCCAGCTACCCGAGGCCTTCCGTCAGGTCATTATTGAAGGCAATCAGGCCTTGCACTGGAATGAAGCTCAGAGTCGGAGCGACTTCCAACTGGACCAAGCCGAGTATTACCTGCTGCTAGACCATGATCAGGTGCTGGGTTATGTCGGCCTCCACCATGTCTTGGATGAAGCCACCCTCAACCTAGTCTATATCCAAGCTGACTTGCGGGGTCAGGGACTGGGGCGCCAGCTCTTAGACTTCGTCTTAAATCAACTAGCCCATCGGGGCATCCGCCATGTCTTCTTGGAAGTGCGCCAGGCTAATGCAGCAGCCCTAGGCCTCTACCAGCAGGCCGGCTTTGAAACCTTAATCGTCCGACCGCGTTACTATCAGGATCCGGTGGATGATGCGGTCATTATGCAAAAAATGCTAAGTCTATCAGAAAAGGAGGGGGAGCCTTCATGAGTCAAAAAGTTCGGATTATGGCCTTTGAATCGTCTTGCGATGAGACCAGTGTGGCCATTGTCGAAGACGGCCAGACCATCTTAGCCAATGTGGTGGCTTCCCAGGTCCAAAGTCATATCCGCTTTGGCGGGGTGGTGCCAGAGGTAGCCAGCCGTCATCATGTGGAACAAATCAGTCAGGTGACCCGTCTGGCCTTAGAACAAGCCGGCGTCACTTGGCAGGACATTGATGCCATTGCGGTGACCCAAGGGCCTGGCCTAGTCGGCGCCCTCCTAGTCGGGATTACAGCCGCCAAGACCTTGGCCTTGGTCCATGACAAGCCCTTGATTGCGGTCAATCATTTGGCCGGCCATATCTATGCCAGTCAAATCAGCCAGGAGCTGGCTTTTCCTTTGCTGGCCCTGATTGCTTCGGGCGGCCATACCGAGTTGGTTTATATGCCTAAGCATGCCACTTATCAAGTCGTGGGAGAGACCCAGGACGATGCGGTCGGCGAAGCCTATGACAAGGTCGGGCGCTTGCTGGGCCTGCCTTATCCGGCCGGTAAGCATGTGGATGCCTTGGCCCATCAAGGCCAAGACACCTATCCTGTGCCACGGGCTATGCTGCAGGAAGATAACTTGGACTTCAGCTTCAGTGGTATGAAGAGCGCGGTCATGAACCTGGTTCATAATGCCAAGCAAAGGGGGCAGGAGCTGGTGACGGCTGATTTAGCCACCAGCTTCCAACAGGCTGTCGTCGATGTCTTGGTGGGCAAGACCCTCAAGGCCTTGGGCAATATCCTGTTAAGCAATTTATTCTGGCCGGGGGTGTGGCCGCTAACTCTGGCCTGCGTCATCGTCTCAGCGAGGAATTGGCCAGTCGCTATCCTGAGCTTGAAGTTCTGATTCCGCCTCTATCCCTCTGTGGGGACAATGCCGCCATGATTGGGGCAGCTGCCTATCCGCTTTATTTACAAAAATCGTTTAGTCCCCTCAGCCTCAATGCTAAGCCTGGCTTATTCTTATAAGCTAGGCTTTTTTGTGGGCCTTTAGGGCCAGACTTTGCGCAAAAAGGTCCGCTAAGCTGAGTCTTAAGCCCTTGGCATTTCACATGCAAAGCGTAATGTTTGTCAAAATGTAAGCGTTTGCTTTTTAGGCAAGAAAGTGCTATAATATATAATGTGAAATATGAGCACGAGTCGCAGGTAGCCAAGGAGGGGAGCAGGTGCGACCGTCACATCCAAAAATCAGTAAGTTAATACAGAAAGGAAGTCAAACAATGAGAGCAGCAGTAGTAAGTCAAGCCTGTGATGGAACAGTCGAAATTGTCGAACGCGAAACGCCTAAGGTAGGCCCAGGGGAAGCCTTGGTCGATGTGGAATATTGTGGGGTTTGCCACACCGATTTGCACGTGGCCCATGGGGATTTTGGTAAGGTGCCAGGTCGGATTCTCGGGCACGAAGGGATTGGGATTGTCACTCAAGTGGCGCCCGATGTGACCAGCTTGAAGGTTGGCGACCGAGTAAGTATTGCTTGGTTCTTCCAAGGATGTGGTCGCTGCGAATACTGTACAACAGGCCGCGAAACCCTCTGCCGTAGCGTCAAAAATGCGGGTTACTCCGTTGATGGGGGCATGGCCGAGCAATGTTTGGTAACAGCAGACTATGCCGTTAAGGTACCAGAAGGTCTGGATCCTGCTCAAGCCTCTTCAATTACCTGCGCTGGGGTCACCACCTATAAGGCCATTAAGGTAGCAGATACTAAGCCAGGCCAATGGATTGCCATCTATGGTTGCGGGGGCTTAGGGAACTTAGCCATTCAATATGCTAAGAAGGTCTTCAATGCCCATGTGGTAGCCATTGATATCAACCAAGACAAGTTGGACTTGGCCCTAGAAGTAGGGGCAGACGTGGCCCTCAATGCCAAGGACGTGAATACGGCGGAATACATTCAAGAACACTTCGGTGGGGTCCACTCTGCAGTGGTAACAGCCGTATCCAAGGCTGCCTTCAATGATGCCGTTAATGCGGTAAGGGCAGCAGGTAAAGTGGTAGCCGTCGGTCTCCCATCTGAAACCATGGACTTGCCGATCGTTAAGGCCGTTCTGGACGGCATTGAAGTCATCGGTTCCCTGGTAGGGACTCGCAAAGACTTGGAAGAAGCCTTCCAATTCGGGGCTGAAGGCCTGGTTGTCCCAATCGTTCAAAAACGCCCACTCGATGATGTGGCGGCTGTCTTCGCTGAGATGGAAGCCGGTACTATTCAAGGTCGGATGGTGCTAGACATGAAGCATCAAATGCGCATGTGGTCATCACCACTAAAAAGAATAGGGTCAGAATTTCTGACCCTTTTCTAAGGAGATAAAGAAGATGGAAGAATTGGACATCAATGGAGATAACTTTAATACAATTTATGCAGATATTAAGGAGAGATATCTATCTAGAACCTCCTTTCCAAAAATAATAGTAGGGACAGGCCTTTCAATAAGCCTTGTAGTTGCTGGTATGGTGGGATTGTCAGATGAGTTAGAAAAATTTTTAATAATGAATATAGTGATTACTTAGAAAAATGGAACGAATACCAGGCTGATGTTCGTTCCAATGGTTTAGAGCAGCTCTACTAAAGAATTAAGCCTGATGAAGTGGATTTTGTGGAAAATACGAGATTACTGCCGAGATATATACTGTCATCTGATTTAGCAGCTAGAGAGGGGGATTCTAGGTGAGGAATCTGGCTTTGAAAAAACTCATTAGATATCTATCTGAAACAGTTAGTGTACAGAATAGAATAATTGATATTATGACACCTAACTATGACTTGGTTATTGAGACAATTGCAGATAAATTAGAGTTAGCTAATCAATCTAGGGTTTGAGGAAATATATTTCAGTACTTTAATGAAGACAGAATAAGAAATCCACGTAACTACTATTCGATTCTGTCCCAATGATAAGGCTATTAAAGCTGCATGGATCAATTAACTGGATAAATGGCGAGAGTTCAGTCAAACAAATTAATGATGTAGGGTTATCTTAAAAGAAATAAAGGAGACATAGAAATAATCACTCCGGGCATAGAACACCAATATGGAAATGACATGAATTGTTTAGGATACATAGAAGTTTTAACGAGACTTATCACCGCAAGAAATACTGACTTCTCCATCTTTATTTATAGCTATGGGTTTAATGATGAACATTTTAATTCTGTGCTAGACAGCAAAACAAAGAATATAATCATCTTAACGAGAGACATAAAACAGGAAATAGTAGATAAAAGCTATGAGCAATGATAATTGGACACTGATTTACAAGGCGTTAGTGGTGATAACTAAGTTACTCACACTCTTATATGATATATAAAAAGCAAAAAAATACAAATTAAGTACAGAATTATGGAATATAGATGTGTTTGCCGACATATTTATAGGATAAGGAGCTCAAAATGAGTAAAATTCAGGATTATTTTACTAAACTAGTTGGTACAGTTCAAGCTGTAGATACAAAGAAAGTAACGATTTATGTAGCAGATGAACAATTGCTTAATAACTTAAAAATCAACGACTTACTTGTTATGGCTGAGAATAATGCTGACGAGAAAACTAATCGGAATAGTTACAAAAGGTTAGTAAGAAAAGAGTAGATGTTAACGAAGATGAGAATGATGATAATATTGAGTTGGTATATTCATATAACTACTGTACTGTAACATTAGTAGGGACCTTTTTATAACCGAGAGGGGTGTCACATCAACATGTTTTTAAAACGTGCAGTAAACACATACCCTGGAGATTAATAGTGATGTTTATCTAGCAGATGGAGATTGCTTATCAATCATTATGAATTCGCTGGATAGATGGTACAGAAAACTCTCAAAAGATTAGTAATTGGAAAATATACTAGTAATAAATCTGTTGCAGCGATATTAGATGGTAATAGATTTTTCCAACGTCATGCATGTATTGTAGGTAGTACAGGTAGGTAAGTCTTATACTGTAGCTAATATTTTAGAAAAAGGCAAATATATTAGATTATTCTAATCTTATCGTATTTGACCTACATGGTGAGTACAACGAATTATCGTACGCTAAACAGATTAAAATTAGTGGCACTGAAGACGGTTTGTATATACCACTTTTGGTTTTTTAATTACGAGGAGATTCACTCTTATTTATTGAATCTTCAGAGGACAGCATCAAACCAGAGGGCGGTCATCATAAAAATATATCCTAGAGAATAAGAAGCAGTATATTAATGCCAAGATGCGGATCTTACCGCAGACATTATCACGGCGGATACGCCAATTCCGTTTTCTGCTATTGCACTAAAAAGAATATTTGGAAGATGAGAATGTGAAAGTGGAATTGACCGAGAACAATATAAAGTAGGGGAAAAAGAAAGGGCTAGAGAAAACAAAGCAAGGGCAGTATTTTTGGCAAATTAACTAATCTAATTACTAGATTGCAAACAAAAAAATAGATGATAAGAAATACAGTTTCATTTTCAATGAGAAAGACACGCAAGTCAGTCGTATTTGAATAGTTTGTTTCAGAAATTATGGATCACAGTAAAATTAAAGTGATTGATTTATCTGAGGTTCCTCTGATATGCTCTCGATAGTCATGGGGTTGTAACAAGATTAGTTTATGATGTTCAATTCTGGATGTCTCCTACAAAAATCACACAAGACATCCGTTAGCATTGATTTGTGATGAGGCGCATATATACATGCTAGAGACTCGCAAAAAGTTGAAAGCAGTAGAAAATAAATCCCTGGAGATTTTTGAGAAAATTGCAAAAGAAGGGAGAAAAATACGGAGTATCTTTGAGTTATAGTTTCGGCAGAGACCAGCAGAGTTGAATACAACCATTATTTCGCAGTGTAATAATATCATTAGTTTGAAAATTACTAATGATCGAGACAAAAGCAGCCGTATCTACTATGCTCACAGATTCGTTAGTAGGATTAGTAGAAACATTGCCCAATTTAGATGTTGGAGAATGCATTGTAGTGGGAGATTCTATAAACATTACCAACTAAAATACTTTTAGATAGACCTGGGTGAGGCTCCAAAAGTTCGACCATTAATTTTTTTGGGATAGATGGAATGACGGAGAAAAATACAGTATTTGATATAGATTCGGCTATTCAGAATATGATAAAGCAAGCAAGATAGATTAGCAATTTACTGCAATATTGGAGACTGAGTGCCATTAATAGTTCTTAAATTATCAGTTTAGTGAACATTATCTTGCCTATAGCCTATTCAATATCTTATATATGTCTAACTCTGGTAATAGAGGATAGTAAAGGCACTGAGATTTAAGTCTCAGTGCCTTTTTGATTTCCGATATATCATATATGATATATCGGGCAGCTCTAAACTTAGGACAGGAAGTCTTCCAAGGCCAGGCTGGCGCTTTCCCAGGCTTCTAAGGCCTCAAGTTGGGCGGCTTCAGCCCTTGCAGGTCTTGGTGGAGCTGGGCTAGTTGGCTTGGTCATTAGCCAGGGCAGCCGTCTCCATCTGGGCGTGAAGTTGGGCGATGCGAGCTCCCATTGGGCGTGGCTGGCGTCTGCCTGATCCACGGCTTCTTCCAAGCGGCGGCGTTGACGCTGGGCTTCTTTCATGGCTTGATAGTCTTGTTGGGCCGGATTAGCTGAATTAGCTGTCTTAGGCTCAGTGCTTGCCTCGCTAGCTTGGCTCTGGGCAATCAAGGCTTCTTCGGCCTTCTTCTCCTGATAGTAGTCGTAGTCGCCTAGGTAGGTTTTGACGCCTTGTGGGGTGATTTCAACTACTTGCGTCGCCAATCGGTTGATGAAATAGCGGTCGTGGGAGACGAAGAGTAGGGTGCCATCGAAGGCAATCAGAGCATCTTCCAGAACTTCCTTGCTGTCGATATCCAAGTGGTTGGTCTGGTTCGTCCAGAATCAGGGTGTTGTCGTGCTCGGTGGCTAAGAGGGCTAAACTGAGTCGGGCCTTCTCGCCCCCGCTCAGCATGGAGACCTTCTTGAGGGCGTCATCGCCAGAGAAGAGGAAGCTACCAAGAATGGTCCGAATGACCTCTCGTCGGTGGTGTCATGGGCCTGCCAGAGCGTTTCTAAGACGGTTAAAGGTCTCGTCAGGCAAGACCAGGTTTCTGGTCGTAGTAGCCGATTTGGACGCCCGTGCCCAAAGCGATAGGTCCCTGCCAGGGCAGGCAGCTGGCCAATCAGGGTCTTGAGCAGGGTGGTCTTGCCGACCCCGTTAGTCCCACTAGGGCAATGGCTTCTTGGCGCCGGACCTGGAGGTTGAGGTCCTGGGCGACAGGGGTGGCTTCATAGCCCACCGCCAAATGGTCGACGGCGAGAACATCTTCACCGGAGTCCTTGGCGGCCAGGAACTGGATGCGGGGCGCCTGCTTGTCTTGCTTAGGCTTGTCTAGGCGGTCCATTTTCTCCAACTGCTTGCGGCGGCTTTGAGCTCGTTTGGTCGTTGAAGCCCGCACCAGGTTAGCGTTGGACGAAGTCTTCCAGTTTTTGAATGGTGGCTTGTTGAGCGGCATAGGGCCTTCTTCAGCGGCCAGGCGCAGGGCCTTCTCTTCCACATAGTAGCTGTAATTGCCCTTGTAGGTGTGGAGACGATGATGGCGCAGTTCCAGGACCTGGTTGACCACCTTATCCAGGAAATAACGGTCGTGGGAAACCAGGAGGAGGGCGCCCTTGTAGCCAGTCAGGTAAGTTTCTAGCCAGGCTAGGGTGGTCATGTCTAAGTGGTTGGTCGGCTCGTCCAGAATCAGCAGGTCATAGTCCATGAGTAGGATGCGGGCCAGGGCTAAGCGGGTCCGCTGTCCCCCAGACAATTGGCTGACCGGCGTGGCGTAGTCGGCTTCGTAGAAACGAAAACCGTGTAAGACCGTCCGGATATCGGACTCAATGGCATAGGCATTGCGTTGGGTTAGGGCTTCCTGGAGTTGGTCGTAGCGCTCCAAGGCCGCCTGGTAGGCTGGGGCTTGGGTGTCATCTGACAGCTCGGCTAGTCGCATAGCGGCCTCTTCAGCCGTCTGGCGCAGAGCCAGGGTCTCTTGGAAGACCGCCAGCATGGTATCCCAGATGGACAGGCTGTCGTTCCATTCGGTCCGAACATGTTGGGCCAAGTAGCCGATTTTGAGTCCTTTGCCTTGGTGATAGAACCGTCCGAAATCGGCTCTTCGCCCATGATTTGCTTAATTAGGGTAGACTTGCCGGCCCCATTACGGCCCACCAGGGCAATACGGTCTTGAGTTTGGATATTGAAGGAGACCCCTTCGTAGAGGGTGTCATCGGCAAAACGCCGAGCCAGGTCATTGGCTTGTAGTAGAATCATAGCAGGCGATTCCTTTCTATCAGTGTCTCTATCATTATACCTTGAAGATTCAGGACCTTCAAGGAAAGAGAAGGGACGGCCTCCAGAAGACTGGAGGGTGGTTTGTCGTTATCTTGGTCTTCAATATTTTAGGCCCAGTTCGGGTTAACCCGAACTGGGATGGATAATCTGAAAAAGCAAGAAAGTCATAGGGAAATACCTTATTGCCTTTATAGCAGGAGGAGAGCGTAGAAAATGAGGAGAAACTTAAAGTGGCCCAAGTATTTTTTAGTGGAGACATGGCTTATGTTTGCGACAAAAGAGGGGTGGAAGGCGATAAATCCGTTGTAAGACTGGCTCTAGCCAGGCTAGATCCGGTCCAGCTCTCAAATACCCGTTTTAGATGTCAAATGCCGAAAAGACGATCACGAGTTCTCGCCACAAAGGCCGATATTTAATTATCTCGTTTTTTTCAATATTTTACGTCGAGTTCGGGTTAACCCTGAACTCGCATAAAAATACTGAAAAGCAAGAAAAACGATTGTAGAGTCCCATTATTACTATGATATCAACGTTCATCAGAAATAATATGGAAGGAATGTAAAATGCCTAGAAATAATTTTTGCTGGAAAATAGCCTATCGAGGCGGAAGACTGGCGCTGCCAGATAGCTACTTTTAGGTTCGAAGACCAAAGATGCTCAGAACTAATAGGAGCAAAGCCCAAAACACAACAATCTTGCTAATCAATATTTGGCATCGAGTTGTGGTTAACCACAACTCGCATCAAAAAACTGAAAACCAAGAAGTTGATAGCGACTCCTACTATGGCTGGTCTACCAAAAGCTATTCCGAAAATATTAAGCAAAAGCTAAAACGCCCCAAAAATATTTTTTTGCCTCAAATCTTATATAGTTAGCCACAAAAAAAGAACCCCTCAAGGGGGCTCTTATCTTACTTAGTTAGCAACTTATGACCGGTCATAGTCATAGAGACGGGTCAGGACATAGGCCAATCCGCAGGTCACACCATGCGTGATGCTGATGTGCTGGGTTAAGAAGAGGGGTGCCACATAAATCAAGACAGCCAAGGCACCGTAGAAATGCGGCTTATATTGTGGGAAGCGGCGGACATAGCGCAAATAAATCAGGGCGAGCACATAGCCCCAGATAGCGCCACCCGTAACAGGGTGTAAGAAGAGTTGATAAGCTGGCATGCGGAGAAATTCCATGGGGGAAACAATCCTTTCTACTAATAACTAATTTATTTGATTTTGTAACGTCTGATGGTGAGGGTCAAGACGCCGTCTTGGAAGCCACCCTGAGCTTCGTCAATAGCCTTGCCCAGGAAGCTGTAGTCGTGGCCGGAGCAGTGACTACCTAAGAGGGCGTTGAAGTATTCGTCCACTTCGATCTCCCGTGGACTTTGCAGATCCTTGAGTAGCTCTTGGAAGCTAGCGGGTTCGGCCTGGCAAGGCGCTTGGACGGTCATTTCAACGACTTGGTTGCTAGCCTTAAAGTCCAGGTTAAAATCATTAAGGCCATTGTCTCAAGAAATAGGAGACAATCTCCTTCATAATACGCGTTGCTTTGTGTTTTTCGATATTCATAGGGGGCTCCTTCTAATCATCATAGGCGTGATGGTTGCTACGCAGGGTATCATAAATGGGTACCAGGAAGGCGGCGACAAAGCCACCTGCAAAGCCGTTGTTATAGAGGCTCATACCTGCGTGTAAACTAAAGACCATACTCACTATATTATAATGCAAAAAGCCTGCGACTGCACCATAAATGATGCCATAATGTCCAGCAATTGGCGCTAGGGTGGTCCCGAATAAGATTGGCACCCAAACCGAGGATTGGGCGGGGATCCTGGCCTAGTAATAAGGCAGCTAGCAGAATGCCGGCTGAGATAGGCAGGCAGTTACGCGGGTGCTTACCGAAGGCGGAGAAGCCCATGACCCCTAAGATACCCCCTAGGATAGGGCCATTGAATTGGACACCCAAGGTCAGGGCCAGCAGCAAGTAGAGGCTGCCGTTAAGGGCCATATTGAAGGCGGCCGTCCCGAAGCCAAAGTGAGCCAGGAAGTCATCCGGTGTCCGTCCGGCCCGGCGCAAGAGTTTGCCGTAGTTGGCTTTGACTTCTGTCCGCTTGAAGGCCGCTAGGCCAAAGAGTCCCAGCAAGATGCCTAGCAGATAGAGGACTAAGAGGCCATGATGCTCTTGATTGAGGATGCTGAGGTTAGGCGCCTCTAGCTTGAAGTAGCGGAAGCTAATGGTCCCGAACATGGCGATGATACCCATGGCGAAGCCAAAGTTATAGAGGTTAAAGCCTTGGTGGAACTTGAGGTATTGCTCAGCCAAAGGCGCCGAGATGAAGCCGACACCAGTCCCGATTAGGGCTGCCAAAATGAGCGACCACCAGGACAAGCTAGGTGCGATGGCCCAGAAGGAGATAAAGGGCGCCGCCGAAGTGGCGAAGAGGCTGACCGTGGTCAAGGAGCCGAAGGATTGGCCGGTCCAGCGACTATAGAGGTAGACCCCATAAAAAATCGGCAGAATATTCAAGATATGGGTGCCGAAGAGGGCGTGACCAGCAAAGATACCGGCGGCTGCCACTTGCAGACCATTGAGACGTGACCGCGTGTTGGTGTAGACCAGGATGTAGGCAATAACGAAATGGCAGCCACATTGAAGAAAGTAGCCGCCATCCCCATGGCCGTAAAGTCAGTCATTAGGTAGCTTTGTTTACTTAAAATTTGGCCGTAATCAGACCAGAGGCTTCCGGCGTCTGGCATCAAGAAGCTAAATATAAAGGTATAGAGGGCCAGCACTAAGAGACTAGACTTCTTGTTGGGCCGCAGGAAAGATGGAAGAATGGAATCAGCCATGGGAACCTCCTTATCAGCTGCTAATGTTAGTATAGCACAAAGGAAAGGCTTTCGCGGGGTTTTTGCTGTTTTTCTGTGGGGCTTATATTAACAAATTATAGTTGTTTTAGCAAAAAATAGAGAAGTCTAAGACAAGACTTGATTTAAGGTAAGCGCTTAGCAATAATAGAGGATAGAGGAGACTCGATTCGTGATGAGGAGGAAGAAAAATGGCAATGCCAGTATCAACTGAATTAAAAAAATATATGGAAAAGATTTGTGATCAAGCCCGGGCGGTCAATCCCTGTTGGGCTGAGGTCTTTCATGAGTGCTTCTTAAATACCCTAGAGACCACCATCGAACGCCTAGAAGATGGCAGCACCTTCGTGGTGACCGGGGATATCCCGGCCATGTGGCTGCGTGACTCGACCGCACAGGTACGGCCTTACCTAGTCTTAGCTAAGGAGCATGAGGACATCTACGATATGATTGTTGGTTTAGTCCAGCGCCAATTTGGCTATATCTTGATTGACCCTCACACCAATGCCTTCAACTAGGAGCCAAATGGCCAAGGCCATGGGGCGACCGACCACACGCAAATGAATGACTGGATTTGGGAGCGCAAATACGAAATCGATAGCTTGGCCTATGCCATTCAATTAGCTTACTTGCTCTATGTCAATAGTGGTCGGACCGACCACTTAACAGAGACTGTCCGCAAGGGTTTGGTGACTATTCTAGACCTCTGGCGCACGGAGCAAGACCATGCAGGGTCTAGTCCTTATCGCTTTGTGCGTGATACCGACCGCCAAGAAGACACCCTGCCATTTGATGGCAAGGGCTCACCCGTTGGCTACACTGGCATGACTTGGTCTGGCTTCCGGCCAAGTGATGACCGCTGCACCTACCACTACCTGGTGCCTTCCAACCAATTTGCTAGCGTGGTCTTGGGCTATGTGGCAGAATTGGCGCCATTCTTGGGCTTGAGCCAAGAAGAAATCGAGCTATCGGCTACCCTTAAGGCTGAAATCCAGGCCGGCATTGAGCGTTATGGGATCATTCAAAACGCCCAAGGTCAAGCAGTCTATGCTTACGAAGTGGATGGTTTAGGCAATGCTAGCATCATGGATGATGGCAATGTGCCAAACTTACTTTCCCTGCCTTACTTAGGCTTCTGTTCAGAAGATGATCCGATCTATGTGGCTACACGCCAGACCGTTCTATCGCCAGAGAACCCTTACTACTACAGTGGCAAATTAGCCAGTGGCCTGGGCTCCTCTCATACCTGGGATCAATATATCTGGCCTATTTCGCTCTCTATGGAAGGCTTGACCACTAGCCATAAGGCGGAGAAGGCTCGGATCTTAGACTTGCTGGTCAATACAGACGCCGGCACCAACCAAATGCACGAATCCTTCCACGTGGACGATGATAGTCGTTACACCCGGGAGTGGTTCTCTGGTCTAATATGATGTTCTGTGAACTCTTAGACTACTTTCGATATTCGCGTGAAACGCTAGAAAGACATGAGGCAATAAAATGAGCAAGAAAAACCGTTCATATCATTTCCACTCCCACTGGGATCGGGAATGGTATCTCTCCTTGAAGAACACCACCTACGTTTAGTCGACTTGATTGATCAAGTCCCAGACCTGTTCGACACAGATCCAGACTACTGTTACTTTCCACCTGGATGGCCAGACCATCACCTTGGACGACTATCTACAAATTCGTCCTCATCAAGAAGCGCGACTTAAGTCGGCTGTTCAGTCCGGCAAATTACGGATTGGGCCCTTCTATATCTTGCAGTGATGCCTTCCTGATTAGTGGCGAGGCAACCGTACGTAACGGTCTGATTGGTTATCAAGATCTCAAACGCTGGGGGGTTAAGGGCGAACAATTAGGTTACTATCCGGACACCTTCGGCCTAACCGGCCAAACTCCACAAATCACTCGTGGTATGGGCATGTCTGTGGCGGCCTTCGGTCGCGGGGTCAAACCAACGGCTTTTGACAACCAGACCTTTGAAGAAGGCAGCTTCAAGTCGGCCTTCTCAGAGCTTACCTGAAGAGTCCAGATGGCTCGGATGTCCTGGGGATCTCTTCGCTAACTGGTATAGTAACGGCAATGAAATCCCGGCTGAGCCTGAACAAGCCAAAGTCTTCTGGGACAAGAAATTAGCTGATGCAGAGCGCTATGCAGTATCTGACCAGTTGCTCATGCTCAATGGCTGTGACCACCAACCTGCCCAGGAGGATTTGTCCCAGGCCATTGCCTTGGCCAACCAGCTCTACCCAGACTATGAATTTATCCACTCTAACTTTACCCTCTATCAAGAAGCCCTAGAAGCGAGCCTAGTCAAAGCAATCAACCACAATTAAGTGTGGTGGAAGGAGAATTACGTTCGCAAGCAACGGATGGCTGGTATACTTTGGCCAATACCGCTTCTTCTCGCCTCTATCTCAAGCAGTATTCAGCCCGTCTGTCTGACTACTTGGAGCAAGTTCTGGAGCCTTTGGCCACCTTAGCTACCCGCTACGGCTATGTCTACCCAAGCGATAAAATCGACTTTATCTGGAAGACCCTCCTGCAGAACTACCCTCATGACAGCATTTGTGGCTGCAGTATCGACGAAGTTCACCGGGGCATGGTGTCCCGCTTTGAAGCCGTCCAAGCGGCTAGCCAGACCCTAGTGCGGGGCATCTTAGACTTCTTGGCTCAGCAGGTCAAAGCGCCAAATCGCTTGGCAGACCAGCCTTATGTCTTGCAGGTCTGGAACCCAAGCAATTGCCTCAAGGAAGGGCGCCTAGTCAGCAAAGTCGTCCTAGACCGGGCCTTCTTCAGTCAATATCCAGTTAAAGAAGCCTACAAACGCATGGCAGAGTTAGCCATTGAAGACTACCAATTAGTGGATGTCCAAGGCCAAGTCGTGCCTGCCACCATTGTGGACCTAGGGGCTAACTTCGACTATGACCTACCAGATGACCGCTTCCGCCGGGCCTACTTCGCACGAGAATTAGAAGTGGAATGGCTAGCCACCGTGCCAGCTATGTCCTTGGCTGAGTACTACTTAGTGCCTCAAGACAGAGGGACCTGAACTAGAAGGTGGGGCTCCAAGACAAGGAGTTCATCGAGAATGACTACCTCAAAGTCGGCTCTTTAGCAGCCAACGGCTCCGTTACCATCACCGATAAGGTGACCGGCCAAGTCTATGAAGATCAAGGTCTCTTAGAAGAAACTGGGGATGTGGGCAATGAGTATATATTCCGCGAATCCTTAGGCCAACGCCTGACCCAAGCCGATGCCCTGATTAGCACTCGGGTCATCCATGATGGCTTAGCCGACCACCTGGTCCTAGGCTATCAACTCCAAGTGCCAATTTCCGCTGACTATGCCTTACTAGAGGCACAAAAACAAGTCATCGATGTGGTCGAACGTCAAATTGGTCGGGCTGACGAGACAGTGCCGGTTGAAATCTTCGTGACCTATAGCCTAACGCCTCAATCACGGGGCCTGGCCATCCGCCTAGAAGGGCACAATGAGGTCTTGGATCACCGGGTACGTCTGGGCTTCAAGCTGCCTGAGCGCACAGACCGCCACTTTGTCGACTCGGCCTATGAATGGCTCTGGCGCTCTAACCATGTGGCGCCTGAATGGCGTAACCCAAGCAACCCACAAGCCTTGCACCGCAATGTGGCCATCGGGGAGAGTCAAGGTTTGACCGTGAGCGTACAGGGGCTACCTGAATACGAAGTGACCGTCGACGACCAGGCAACCTATCTCTATCTGACCTGCTTGCGTGTGCACCGGCGAATTAGGGGACTGGGGTTACTTCCCAACACCAGAAGCCCAATGTCTGGGTGATTACGAAGCCAGTGCTCTACCTCCACTCTGGCAAGGCCAAGATCAGTTAAGCTCAAAGCTTTGCGACTGGGTTCTTTCCATCTTCATCCCGCTCTTGGTCAAAGCAAGCTAGCCTAGGCTCAGGATTTGGCTGACTGGCAAGCCAGCCCAGTCAAGGTCAATGACCTGCCAAGAGGCATCGAAGTGACGGCCTTCAAGCAGGCCCACGATAGCCAAGATTGGATTCTCCGCCTGGTCAGCCATGCTTCAGAGACGCTAGACCTGGCACCTTATTTGCCTAACAAGCTGCAATCGGTCAACCTCTTAGAAGAGGACCTAGAGGCGACCTCTTCGCTGATTGCGCCTTATGAAATCAAGACCTATCGCCTTAAGAAAGGGTAAGTAGTTATGACTAAGATTTGGATTGAAGATGCGGCCTTGCGCGACAAGGTTCAGCGTCTAGCAGCAGAATTAGACCTATCCCTAGCACCTGATGGCCGCCTGGTTGACTATCAAGTGGGCCCAGCGGGTCAAGTTAGAAGTATCCGACCAAGGAGAGGGCGTCCTCATTGTGGCGCCTGACCTACCACATTTCTTCCATGGCTTGGCCCTCTGGAATATGCGGCAACAAGCCGGCCAGACCAGCAGCTTTAGTCAGCCCATTAGCTTCAGCCGCAATGGCCTCATGCTGGATAACTCCCGCAATGCCGTTGCCAAGGTGGACTATGTTAAGTCCCTCTTAAGACGCTTGGCCGTCTTAGGCCACAGTTGGTATATGCTCTATATGGAAGATGTCTATGAAATTCCGGAGCAACCTTATTTTGGGGCCTTCCGAGGCCGTTATAGCCAGGCCGATTTGCGTGAATTGGATGCTTACGCCCAGGACTTGGGTATTGAATTGGTGCCTTGTGTGCAGACCTTGGCCCACCTCAACCAGTTCTTCCAATGGGAGCATATTAACAGTCAATATGCAGACTTGGCTGACGTCCTCCACGTAGGGCGGGAAGAGACCTACACCTTAATCGACCAAATGTTGGCCTCTCTCTCTTCTTGTTTTACAACCAAGCGCATTCACTTAGGCATGGATGAAGCCTATGACCTAGGGCGAGGCCATTATCTGGATCAAGTGGGCTTGCGAGCCAAGACTGACATTATGTTGGACCACCTAGCTCGTATGAAGACTCTCTGTGACCGCTATGACCTGGAACCAATTATTTGGGATGACATGTTCTTCTCCTGGTATAACCAAGTGGGAGAAGACGAGAAAATCGACATTCCTGAAGGCATCAGCCTCATGTACTGGGATTACTACCAACATACCACCCAAGCTTACTTGGATAAAATCGCCCAACGCCGTAGTTTAGGGGCTCAAGTCAGCTTTGCTGGTGGGGCCTGGCGTTGGACGGGTTACACACCGCACCACCGTAAGACCTTGGTGGCTAGCCTAGCCGGGCTAGCAGCGGCCCGCCAAACCGGCATCCAGGAAGTCATGGCGACCGCCTGGGGTGACGATAGTTCTGAGTCACCATTTGAAGTGGCTGTCTTCGGCCTGGTCCTCTATTCTTACCTAGACAGCCATGCTGACTATGTAGAAGAGGAGTTTAGCCAATGGCTAAGCTTCTTCACCGGCCTATCCCTATCCGACTGGCTCAAGCAAGGGGAGTTAGACTTGTTGCCAGAATGGGATCAATTAGCAGGCATTGATGTGACGCCTTCTAAATACTTCTTCTATCAAGATTTGCTACTGCCGATGTTTATGCCACAAATTGAGTCCATGGATGTGGACTATGGGGCCCGTATGGCCAAATTAGCCGTTGACTTCGATGCTATGGAGGGTGGCAACCCAGCTGTCAACCAGTTCTATAGCGACTATGCCCTCTGCTTGGCTAACAAATGGAACCTGCCTTACTTAATCTGGCAGGCCTATCATGCCCACGACCGTCAGACGCTAGCTGACCTCGTTCACGGTCGCTTGCCACAACTGATTGCGGACTATGACCGCGTCCTGCAAAGTCGTCGTCAAGTCTGGTTACAAGAAGCCAACCCATTTGGCTTGGAAATCTTAGAATACCGGATTGGTGGGCTGATGACCCGGACGCAAGCGGTCATTTCGCGCTTTGAAGGACTATCTGTCAGGCCGTGTTGACAGTCTGCCAGAGTTGGAGGAAGCACGACTCAATCCGCTGCCAAACGACCAAAGTGGTTTCAAACCAGCGGTCAACTACAACCGCGCCCTACGGACCATGTCGCGGTCCCGTATGACCTGGTAATATAAGACAAAAAGGCAAGGGAATCACCCTTGCCTTTGGCTTTATGAATACAAAAATGACGAGGACTCAGTCCTCGTCATTTGATTTCGTCTGTGATTACCAGACGCGGATGCGACCTTGGCAGTCTGGGCAGACACCGTAAACTTCGACTTTGGTCCGGTTGGTTGTATAGCCGGTTTGTTTATGGACGTCTTCGGTTGGGATCTGGGAACTTAGTCATAGCGAAGTCCGCAATTTTTCCCACAGCGTTCACAGATAATGTGCTGATGGTTGTAGCCATTTAGGCCCATGTAGTCATATCGACTGGTGACATCAGAGAATTTCATCTCATTGACATAACCTTCTTTGACCAGGAAAGACAGGTTATTGTAGATAGGTCAAGACCAAGGCTTTGGCCAGTCAGGTAAGAGATCAGCGGTAGATTTCTTCCACGGTAGGGGTGATTGTGTGTCTGAATCATATAGGGATAGAATGGCGCGACGCTGTGGCGTCATCCGAATGTGCTTGTTCTTAAGTTGGGCAACAACTTGTTCAAGTTCTTTAGCGACATCAGTTACATATTCCATTTTGGGTCACCTCCTTTTTATTTATTGATAATTAAAACAATCTACTACATATAACATTATAGCACAAATTTTAGCGATAAGTCAAGCCAATTGCCTTCTCCATCCGCGCTAGGACCTTTGTTAGCCTGTTGGTTGGCCTTCTTAGCCCCTGTCAGCCAAGATGTCGTCTAGGTGCTAGAGTTAAGAGACGGTGATATTCCGCTTGGATTGGCTCTAGGGTCGCGATAATACTGTCGGCAATGGCTCGCTTAAAGGTCCCATAGCCAGCCTCATGATATTCAGCCACCAGAGAGTCGATCGAACGGCCAGAAAAAGCAGAGAAAAATATCCAGTAGGTTGCTGACAGCTGGTTGATTTTTCACGGTCGTAATTGACTTGGCCAACTGAGTCAGTGACGGCACTCTTCATCTCTTCAGAATGGTCTTAGGATCATCTAGGAGGGAGATGGTCGCCTTGGCGTTGGTATCGGACTTACTCATCTTGCTGAATGGGTCCTGTAGACTCATGACCCGACCACCGGCTTTAGGGGTGATAATTTCAGGTTTGACTAGGAGCTCCTTGCCTTGGCCGTAGCGTTGGTTGAAGCGGTCCACATAGTTGCGGGTCAATTCCAGATGTTGCTTCTGGTCTTCGCCCACTGGTACATAGGCAGCATCATAGAGGATAATATCTGCCACCATCAAGGCAGGGTAGCAGAGCAAGCCAGCATTGACACTTTCCTGCTTGGTGGATTTATCTTTATATTGGGTCATGCGCTCCAATTCGCCCAAGCCGGTCGTACAGAGAATCATCCAAGCCGCTTGCGTGTGGGCTGGCACATCAGACTGAACGAAAATGGTTGCCTTCTTAGGGTCAATCCCTAGGGCTAGATAGAGGGCTGCTAGCTCCCGCGTTGTTTGGTGGAGCTTGGCTGGGTCTTGGGGCACGGTAATGGCGTGCTGGTTGACGATACAGTAGGTAGCGTCATAGTCATCTTGTAATTCAACAAATTGGCGCATGGCCCCGACATAGTTCCCGATAGTTGGAACCGAGGTGGGTTGAACGCCAGAAAAAATTTTTGCTTTCATCGAATCGAGCCTCATTCTCTCTTAGTTTCGCTACTATTATTATAACGCAGTTTCACTTAATTGACAAAAGCAATGTGGCGCCCGCCTGGCAAAAGAAGGCAGAAGAGAGATTGAACAAGGACTTTTAAAGAATTCCCTAAGAGTATATGAATTTTTGTGAAGTTTTGTTTACGGCTGTGAACTAATCTCGGTCTTAAGTATGATTTATTGTTAAATTTCAAAAAAAGTATAGTAATCAGGGGCTAGGGGTAGTATAATAGCAGAGTAGTAATCGTAGTGGTTATTGAAAAAAGGAGTGATTAGTTTGGTAACGTTATATACGACCCCAAGTTGTACTTCATGCCGTAAGGCCCGCGCCTGGTTGGAAGAACATCAAATTCCCTACACAGAACGTAATATCTTTTCGGAACCACTGTCTCTACAAGAAATTAAAGATATTTTACGTATGACAGAAGAAGGGACAGAAGATATCGTCTCAACCCGTTCCAAAGCATATTCAGACTTAAATATTGAAATTAGCGAATTATCCTTGAATGACTTTTATCGCATTGTGCAAGAGCAACCAGGTCTCTTACGTCGTCCAATTATGATTGACGAAAAACGCCTGCAAATCGGCTTCAATGAAGATGAAATTCGTCGTTTCTTGCCACGCGAAGTGCGTGCCTTGGAATTGCGTAAGGTGCAAGCCTTAGTCAATGAGTAATGAATAGAGTCTAGGTGAGGCCGGAACCTTGTTTCTGCCTCGCCTTTCTTTTCCCTTAGGACAATACATTAGGATAGCGTCTTGGCCTAAAGTTTAGTATAATGAAGAAATAGAGGAGGTGTTACTATGGAAATGGAACGTATCAATGAGGATACAATCAAAGTCTTGATTATGCCGGAAGATCTGGAAGAACGAGGGATTAACTTCCTAGAACTGATTAGCAACCATGCCCGCATTGAGCAATTCTTCTACTCCATCCTGGAAGAGGTGGACGTGGAGAACCAATTCGCGGAATCTGATTCTGTCACTTTCCATGTCATCCCATCCGATCGTGGCCTCGAACTCTACATTAGCCGTAGCAGTGGTAATGGCCTAGAAGATTTGCTGGAGAACGAAGTCCTCAAACGTCTCTTGGACCGTCGTAAATCCGCCCTAAAAGATAAGCAACAAGCCCAAGATCAAGAAGACCTCAGCGTCAATGAGAAGCTAGAAGTCCTTGAAGGCTTGACCAAGGAGATTGAAGCCGAGATTGAACAGGCCCAGGATCAAGAAGAACCTGTGGGACCTGAGATTGTCTGCTTCGATAACTTGGATGATTTTCTTAAATTGGCACGTCAACTACGGGACTTCCCAGTTGAAAATAGCCTCTATCGCTATCATGACGCCTACTACCTAGTCTTGAGCGATGTGATTGGTGATTATGAGCCAGACGGTCTCTACCAACAATTCCTCTTCATGCTGGAATTTGGGGAAGAAGCCACCGTCAAGGAAGTGATTCTGAAGGAACACGGGGAACTCTTGCAAGCGGGAGATGCCTTGGAATTCTTCGCACAATTTTAAGATGGACGGCCGTCGACAGGATTTACCTGTGGACGGCTTTTTTGTGGTCGCTTACGGGCCATGGATATGTTAAAATAAGAGTAGAATGGGCAACTGGGCGAAGACTGTCCAGTGTCATCAAGAAAAAAGGGGGAAAGAGCATGACTTCAGTCATCACCTTCGGGCAGGGGGCGCATCCAGCGCAACTTCGCCTTGATAAATTAAACCGTCACGGCATTATCGCCGGTGCGACAGGGACCGGTAAGACCGTGACCCTTAAGGTCTTGGCCGAATTGCTAAGCCAAGAAGGCATTCCAGTCGTTCTATCTGATATCAAGGGGGACCTTATGTCCTTGGCTCAAGCCAACAATACCGACGTCAGTGAGCGTCTGGCTCAGACAGGTCGTGAGAACTATGAACCAAGTTCTTATCCTGTCCAACTTTGGGATGTCAAAGGCGAGAACGGGACGCCTTTGCGTTTGACCGTCTCCGATATGGGGCCTGTCATGTTAACCCGTCTCTTGGGCCTCAATGAAACCCAAGAATCCATTCTCAACGTGGTCTTCGATGTGGCCGATAAGCAAGGGACTCTTGCTGATTGACCTCATGGACTTGCGCGCCATGCTTAACTATGTGGCCGCTCATGCTGGCGAATTAAGCCAACACTACGGTAACATTCCAGCGCGTTCAGTAGGGGCGATTTTACGCTCGCTGGTTATCTTAGAACAACAAGGGGCTGCCAACTTTGGTGAGCCAAGCTTTAGAGATTGCCGACCTCATGCGCCAAGACAGCGATGGCTGGGATTGTCAACATCCTCAATGTGAACAGCTCTTCAACCAGCCAACCTTGTATGCGACTGTGCTCTTGGCCCTCTGGCTGAGCTCTATGAGAACCTTCCGGAAGTCGGGGACTTGATAAACCTAAGTTGGTCTTCTTTCTTCGATGAAGCCCACGCCCTTTTTCAAGGATGCGCCGGCTGTCTTATTAGAGAAGATTGAGCTCATTGTCCGCTTAGTTCGGTCCAGCGGGTCGGGGCTTTACTCATTACCCAAAACCCAACCGATATTCCAGACAAGGTAGCCAGCTAATTGGCTAACCGCATCCAGCATGGTTTGCGGGCCTTACGCCTAAGGAACTCAAAGACCGTTAAAACGGTAGCGGACACCTTCCGTCAAGAAAGCCAACCAAGACCCAGCCAAGGTCATTCAAGAACTCGCGTAGGGGAAGCTGTGGTGTCTACCCCTGACGGAAGATGGGAGCCCTCAGCCCTGGCCGACCGGGTACTCATTTACCCACCGCAAAGTCTCTTAGGGACCATCGACCCAACCGTTAAGGCCAGCTTTAATGAATAGCTCACCATTGGATGACAAGTATGGTGAAGCCATTGACCGTGAGAGTGCCCATGAAGTCATTCTCAAACAAACCCAAGAACAGGAAGCGGCCCTCCCTAGCAGCCGCTCTGCCGAAGAGGCAGCAGAAGTAGAAGAAGAGGAGGATGAAGACGTGGCAAAAACTAGCAAGAAAATCAACCAGCACTGGTGGTCGCAAGACAGACAATCTCTTGGATCGTTTCATGAAGAACGTGGTCGGCCAAGTGGGTCGTGAAGTCGGCCGTGTGGTATCCCGCGGGATTACCGGTATGTTCAAGAAGTAAGACCTTGTCCCAGTCCTACGCCAGCCAATAAAGGAGTCGCTATCATGGAAACCTTTATGTCTTGTCGTCACTTAGCCGGAGCCAGTCGCATCGCCCTAGGGTTGCATGCGCATGGCCTCCCATTCGCTGGCAAGAAGCTAGCCAGGTTCTGGAGACCGCCCGCCAGGTCGGCATTACTTTCTTCGATCATGCCGATATTCATGGCCGGGCGAGTCGGAAGTCCGCTTTGCTCAAGCTGTGAAGGAACTAGGTATTCCGCGTGATCAACTGCTAATCCAGTCCAAATGTGGGATTCGCCTGCCGGAAGGATATTTTTGACTTTTCCAGCCAGCATATTTTGATTCGGTAGACGGCATTCTCAAACGCCTCAAGACCGACTATCTGGATGTCTTGTTCTACATCGGCCCGATGCCCTTATGGAGCCGGACCAGGTGGCAGCCGCACTCGACCGCTTTGCATGCAGCCGGCAAGGTGCGTTATTTCGGCGTCAGCAATCAGAACCCTTATCAAATAGAGCTGCTTCAAGCCAGTCTAAGCCAGCCCCTCATTATTAATCAATTGCAGTTGGGCCCTGCCCACACGCCTATGATTGATGCCGGCCTCAATGTCAACATGCAAGAAGCCGCAGGTATTAACCGTGATGGGGGCATTCTGGATTATTGTCGCCTCAAGGGCATCACCATCCAACCATGGTCGCCCTTCCAGGTAGACTTGCATCAAGGAGTCTTCATGACCCATCCTGACTATCAGCTCTTGACCGAGACCTTAAGTCAGGGCGCTAAGCAACATGGTGTGGCCTTCGAAGCCATGGTCATTGCCTGGCTCTTGCGCCATCCGGCAGGCTTCCAACCGATTGTGGGGACCATGAGTCCTAAGCGGATTGAAGCGCTGGCCCAGGCTGAACGTGTGCAAATGACTCGCCAAGAATGGTATGACATCTACAAGAGTGCAGGCAATCGCCTCCCTTAATCAAGTGTGAAGGAGACAAGAATCAATGAAATTAATCGCCATTGATATGGACGGACCTCTTAAGAGGAGACAAGTCCTTTGATTTGATCGCTTCGAGCGGGCAGTTCATGCCCTGAAGGAAGCTGGAACCTGTGTTTGTATTGCCTCATGGCAATAGCTATCCTAAGTTGCGTGGCTATTTTGATGACCAATTACGTCAGGAACTGCTCTTTGCCTCGACTAACGGTAACGCCATTATGGTAGAAGAGCAAGGCCTTCATTATAGCGCCTTGGACTACGACACGACTGAAGCCATTATTGACTTTCTCAATGAGTTCTCGGATTTCTTCTGTCTGGTCATGACCGACCGTGGCTCCTATGCCGTGACCCAAGATCAGGATGCCTTGATCATTTCCGTCTCTACCATCCGCATATTGATCATTTGGCACTTCGTGACCTCAATCCAGAAGAAGCTATTCTTCAACTATCGGTCATGAGTAAGCGGAGTGTAGCTGACAATAAGGTCATGACGCGGATTCTCAATGAGCGTTTTCCAGAGGGACATGCGGTGACCAGTGGTGTCGTTGATTGATGTCTTCAGTCCTCAAGGGGGCAAGGGCAAGGCCATCCTCTACCTGCAAGACTATCTGCAGACGGATGCCAGCCAGACCATGGCCTTCGGTGATAGCCTCAATGACCAGACCATGATGGAAGTGGTCGATTATAGCCTAGCCATGGGCAACGCCGATCCAGATTTATTGGCTATCTGCCGTTATCAAATTGGCGATAATGAATCGCAAGCAGTGATTGATATCCTGGAAGCCCTAGTGGCCGACCCAAGTGCGGCCTTCCTGGCCCAATATCGTCGCTAAGTAAAGGAGCAAGACCGTGTCCAAAAAGCCAAGCAAAAGAAAGCAAAAAGCCCACAAGGAGCAAGCCCAAGATGACTTGGTGCAGGTTGACGCCTTTATGATTCCGGCGCCCTTTGCCGCCATGTATCAAGTCTTACGGGAAGCCGTGGCCGAGGATTTGTTGGCTCTCTTGAGTCAGGAATTCGCCCGGGTGGCTCGGGTCTCGGACAATGAGGAAGAAGGGGAGGCAGTGGTCGCCTATGATGCGGCCGACGTCGAACAACTACGGATTTACCTCAATCCTAGCAATATTTCTCAGGCCCAGAAGGCGCGGGACAAGCATCAACTGGATAAATTTGTGGACCATCTCCGCCAGACGGAGGGGTAATATAGAAAGGGTGGGAAAAGTATTTCCCACCCTTTTTATCTGTGTCCAAAGGTGTGTGAGCCAAGCCCCACTTAACCCAAAAGGCGGAGCTTGAGGTGGGACCGGCTACAGCCAGCCTTTGGCTGTCTTCCGCCTTGTGCCGCTATCGAAGGGCTAAGTCACTGCCTTCCCAGCCCTTCAGATAGGCGCCACATCCTGGTCACCACAAGCCCCGCTTTGGCCGTGAGGCTTGGCCCACACTGGACTGTCAAAAAGCATAAAGAAGGTTGATGAAAGCATTTTCTGGATGTATAATGAATGTGTAGATAGGATTTGGATGACGATGTCTTCGAGAAGGGAGGGTTAGGATAATGTCGTCATCAAGCATGCAAGTATATAAAGGAGCACTGCAATATGAAACGTTTTTATTTTGACCCCACTCACTTTCTTGTTTCTACTGCTCTTTGTCTTTCATCTTCAAAATGTTCAAGCCAACCAATCAGCAGGTGATGACCTATGTTGCTGTCCTAAGAAGCCACATGAATCTTGGTGTGAAGAATATGCTGTAGAGTGGTACAAGGGAGCAAATCCAAATGATGTTCGGCCGATTGAAGAAGATTTGACAGCCTATATTCCTGATAAGAAGGATAAAACGAGACGCATTTCCAACCCCATTGTGGTAGAAGAGATTCGATTCTTTAGTTCTCAGCCACCTCAAACCATTTACTATAACAAAAATCACTACTATGGGTATATCCCTTTGGTTAAAATATGGCAACTGGGCCCAATTTACTACGCTCAATATAAGGGGCGGTTATTTTGCAAGGTCCAGGAGCAAACCATTGAGTTAGAAAAATGACACTCCTTTTTCGATAGCACCCCATAAGTTGGACTTTTTCATGTCCAACTTATGGGGTGCTTTTCAAGAGGCAAAAACCTAGCTTTCTTCATTTTTCCAATAGTCCAGTGTCAGACCAGCCCCACGTCCAAAAGCGGTGCTAGTGGTGAAGAGGATGCCTCGCCTATCAGAAGGCTTGGAAGGCTAGTGACCTAGCCCTTCAATAGCGAGGCAAGGCGGAAGATAGCCGTAGACTGGCTGAAGCCGGTCCCACCACTAGCCCCGTCTTTTGGCCCGAGTGGGGCTGGCCTCACACGTTTTAAGGCACACAAAAAGAGCGGGAAACTCCCACCTCAACTATCTTATAACCCTTTGTCGCTCCTGGATCAGCCCGAATGGCATGGCGTAGATGCGACCTAGTTCTTGGCCGATGACCGCTAGGTCACGTTGGACTGCCACGGGATAGGCTGCCTGGGTCAAGTCAGGTAGCTCTTGGGCTTGGCTAGCCCGAATCAGACGCTCGAAGTCATCGACATCCTTAGCCTTGTAGACGTTGACCTGGTCGGTTAGCCAGTCATCGAAGACCGGAATGTCCCGAACGATGAATTTGGCATGGGCGGCACAGGCCTCGACGGCCGGAATGCCCTCGGTTTCTTCCAAGGTAGGGAAGAGGTGAGGTCGCTGCCCTGCATGGCCTGAATAATCTCGATGATTGTCAACATAGCCGGCAAAGTCAGGTTGGCTGGTGGATTAGAGACAGCAGCCCGAATAGCGGACGGCATCTAGGTTCAAATCTGTATAACCGAACCAGATGAAGCGGATATGGGGCAGGCGCTAGCCAACTCCACAAAATCTAGAATGCCCTTGTGCTCTAGGTAGAGGCCAATCCCAATGCAGACGAAGTCTTGCTCGGTCAGTCCGTAGCGCGCCCGGAAAGAGCTCCCCGCGCCTGAGGCTGAGGGGCAATTTTTCTAGTTCAATACCATTAGACAGACGAAGATTTCCGCCCATAGTGATAGGAATCCAGTAGACGCTTGAGTAGGGCGTGGCGTAATGAGGACATCGCCCCTGCTGATAGCAGGTCATGAGCCAACGCTTAAAGATAGGCGCTAGCTGATTAGAGAAGCGGAAGGAATTACGAGTCTTCCATGGTCGAGTGGGCATGGTAGACGACCGGAATGCCTTTGCTTGCGACATTTACGGGCGAAGAGCATGGATTGGGAAGTGAGGTATTGATATGTAATAAATCGAAGGAGTCCTTGGGATCGGTGGTGTAGTCAATCCCGGCATGTTCCAAGGCCTTCATTTGATGTTTAATTGATTTTTACCAAGGCCAGATTTAAGGATCTTTTGTCGAGATGTTGACTGTAGAGCAGGACTTTCACCCCCGAAACCTCCTTTAAAATGCGATGCTTTCTTAAGTAGTATAGTAATAGAAGCCAGAGTGCAAGTTTAGCTGAGAGAATCCTTTGGGGCATTTGAAAAATTAAACCATAAATAACGCTTTCATCTTAATATCTTGCACTATGAGTTTGAAGGTGTATTATCTATTATAATTCTATTAATAGAGTGAGAAAAATGAAAACGTTAAAAATTCTTGGCACTAGCCTTCGTTGCATTCTTTGATGGTGAGCGTGGCGCCAAGAAGCAAGAGACACTCAACCCTATTGATCGGGATGGAAGCGCTATCCGCCTTATAACTGGACACAGTCCACCAACGCTAACGGTGCTGAGTACCTATTAAGGACTCTAGGACTCGCCAATGGTTACGACGTGCAAATCGCGCGTAAGATTGGGGGAAAATTAGGCTGCGAAGTCGAGTGGTCAAGACGGAGTGGATGGGTTTTCACCAGCTGTCCAATCGGACAAGATAGATATGACATGCTGCCATGTCGCCAACAGCAGAACGCTGCTAAGGAGATTGACTTCTCCGAGTCTTACTATGACTCACGTTTTGTCATGGTGGTCCGCAAGATTCGCCTTACGCGCAAGCTGAAGACGCTAGAAGACTTAGTGGTGCTAGGTGTCAGGCCAACAAGGGACCTTGCACTAGACTTATTGAAACAACTCAAGGACGCTCAGGTTGAGCAGGCACAGGATTCTTTCCCCTGTCTTGCGGGTGGCCTTAGAAGCG
>BNJU01001109.1_pt1 | contig 71465 bp, 71 predicted proteins | sample 8539281 | NCBI WGS metagenome assembly BNJU01 (sample SAMD00202456, study PRJDB9452) | human saliva metagenome | isolation source: human saliva | place: Japan | reverse complement strand
ATCGTTACGTATTGCTCGGACACCGATTGCTGCGTGTGTCCTCATCGGGTGTGCTGACGACCGCAGGGTACGGGCGTGGTGGTGCCAAAGCCGGCGACCCAAGGACCACCACCTGACCCAACCCAGCCCCGCGCCTACCACCAGAGACCACCAGCAACGGGGCGATGGTTAACGCCCCGTTCATGTTCACGAAAGTTGACACACCAATAATTTATCCGGCATTAAAGTTTTGTGAGTAGCTCAGATGCCAACAGCACCTCCGCCACTGGTGGTCGGGCATGCATCTGGTGCATCCGATCCCGGCAGCGATATGCCGCTATCGGATCCATAGTTGGTGTCATCAACCTGCACTCATGCTCACCGTCAACTCACCCAGCACAGAACGCCCTCATCTTTCTTCTTAACAGTTATCACCCTGTCCCTCATTCCTGCATACCCCATATCGATCTGTCATTATTTGGTCTTCTGGATCGTGCTCTGTGGTGCCGTACGTTCGCCAGCGATGCGGTGATAACCAACGCTGTTTCTTCTTCTATCTGGGACTGTTCTCCCTTCTGCGGATTGCGCTGACTTGCTCATCGTCCGCTGGCGATCATCAACTCACAGGCCCTATTTCAGTGGCGGCATCACAGCGTTCTCGCAGCCTGCACCCTTCTTCCCGGATCAATGATGCGTCGCACGGAGGCGACGTTACGTCAAAGATCCCCGCCGCCACTGAGCAGCTGGTTCTCATCCCGGCGAGGAGATCGCGCGAGATGCATGACCCGTCGCCTACTCGATGTCCCACCGCCCAGGCCCAACGCAGCCGCCGCGACCTTCCCACCCCGCCGCCGCATCAGCAGTTCGCCGCCGCGATCGAGTCCACTGCGGCCGACTCTGCCAGTTTCACGAGCTACGCTCGTGCTTCGAGCCCCGATGAACAACGACGAGAACACCGATCGCAAGTATCACCGGCTGGGAACCAAGAAGCTGGATCTTTGGAGGAGTTCGTGCGCGCCGTCGCCGACGACCTTATCCGCATCCGGCTACTCCGGGATCTATCAGCAGGGGAGATGGGCACTGCTAACCGTCTTCAAGCCGCCATCCCTCTCCCGTACTTCTGGGAGATGAGCTCTAACGTTCTTAGGCATGCACCACGATCGGCCGTCAGTCACCATCACCCTGAACCAGGACGTGGATAAGGCTCGCCTGGTGGTGACCAATGGGGTCTCCTCTCTTTCAGCACAGACTTCTCCTCCGGGATGGGGATTCTTGGTATGAAAGAAAGATCAACCATCGGCGGCTCACTGGACACACTGATGGACAATGGCACCTGGTTGACATCCGCCTCCATCCTCTCTCTCACAGTCACCCACACCGTTATCGAGGATGAGTCACATCAGCATTGGTATCGGGCAGACGACGACGCCCTGGTTCGTCAGATTGACAGATCTCCTGTCCAAGAATGACGACATTATTGCTCTGACAGCCAAGGACGGCCAGGAGGTTTCGACCTCTTCCACTCCTCGGAGGTCGACGGGCAACCAGGCTGTTCGTGACATCCAGATGCCCAAGATGGATGGTATCTTGCGCTGGCTAAAGCACTTTCGAGGAGAACCCGGATATTGCGATCCTTATCCTGACCACGTTCACGGCCGACCCCATCGTCGACGACGCCATGGCGTTGGGGGGTATTGCGGATTGCCGTTGGCGGGAGGATGGCGATCATCTCGGCTGGCGCCATCCGACAGCGGTCGCAGGCAATCCTGTCCTGTCTCCAACCCATCGGCCATCAGCGACCAGGCCAGACTGAGTGGCAAACGGCTCTGCCCAGCCCTTAGAGTCCTAATTCCCGACAGACTCCAGACATGCAGAGCACTCCTCCACTCCCCCACGGAATCACCCTCTCAGAACGAGAATGGGAGGTGCTGACGCTTGTCGTCGACGCCAAGACCAACAAGCAGATCGCAACCCGGCTGGGGCCCAGAGGCCACCATCAAGACCTCACGTCTCCGCGATCATCGCCAAGCTCGGAGTCCAGGACAGGTGGGAGCAGTGTACGCCCTTGGCAGCACAACTGATTTGAGCGAATCACCGATCGACCTATCCGGATGGCATCCACGCCACTATCCAGCAGGAGATGAGCGTCACCAGCACCGATATCCGGAAAGGAACGATGATGTTTCACTTCGCTTTCGCTCTCTCACCTGCTCTTGCCCCTTTCAGCAGACCACTGGCCACATTTTTGGTGATGGGGCACCAGTCTCTCGACCCAGACAAACGCATATCCTCGCAGATACAAGTCCTCAGGATCACAAGAACCGACATTGTTGGACAATATCGCCTATCGCTCTGCAATCGACTGATCGATCTATCTGCACCACTGACCACCACCGTCGGCCGTACCGACGCCCACACCCACCTCGGCCTATCAACATGGTGCTGGTTGCTCACCGCCATCGGCCCTCGGTCTACCGGGCACCCCTAGCCCCTCACCGCCCACCGGCAACCATAGCCCCAAGACTCCCACGCCGCCTCCGTCGGGCGCCTCCCCACGCCGAGGCACCGACGTCGAAGGCGGCAACTGGTGTTGAGCCGCCGCTGCCTACGCCCACCAGGTCGCCGACCGGACCGGCAAGACACTGACCGGAGCCTGCTCCGGATCCTGGACCAAGCACGCCGAGGCCTGGACTCCCTGAAGCGAACCGCCCAACCTGATCACTGACACCGGTCTGGTCACCTCCATCGGCGCGGCAACGACGGGCTTCGCCACCATCTTTCTCCTGCAAGTGCGTCACCGCCGCGCCCTTCCAACTGCTCCAGCAATAAGGAGATCACCGACCAAGTCGACTCCACCATCGACGCGCTGGCCGGCAAGCGGGAAAGCACGACGCGTCTACAGCCATGACACCGTCAGCGAGTGACATCGCCACCATGCGCCCCCAACGCGACCGTCGTCGCCGTCGGATACCCGCGCACCACACTTCCGCAGGGCGGCCAGGTCCTTCCGGTCCCAGGACGCGAGGCGTCACCCGTGACCAACGCTGGATTAACGCCCGCACCAACGAGCTCAACGCCGCCGCTGGGGCCGCCGCCCAGCGCCACGGCTACCAGTTCGCTGACACCTCCGGCGCTCGCCGACACGAGCTGTGCGCCAGCAGACCTCCTGGTTCCAGGCCTCATCGACGACGGACGATTCCACCTCAACGCCGACGGCCATGCCATGGGCCCTCCATCGCGGACCCCTGAACGCCCAGGTCAGGAGGCTGCGCAGACTGCCCGCCGCAGGGCTCAGCTGACAACATGCGCCTGCCGGCGCTTCACCCTCACCCGCGACGGCGACCAGATCACCCTGGACGCCTCGGCCTCCACCGACGCCGACGGCGCAGCCGCTGACGTCGACTGGTACGTCCAACGCACGCCGACGGCACCGAAGAGATCCTCACCAGCGCCCAGGCCACCACCACCGTCCCCGCCGTGGCGAGCAGGTCTCACGTCACCGCCGTCGTCACCACAACCAGGGCAAGGAGGACTTCACCACGCAGAAGTCTGCCGGCTAGCAGCCGAACCAAGTTCATCATCAATAGTTTCTTCACAGACGACGGAGCCGTTCAGAAGAATTTGTTGCTGGAGGCGCGACTGTCAGTGCACTGACGGCGAGCCCCACCTGACCCGGATCTGAGGCGCTGCCTGCGCGGGCGGGCTGGATGCTGACCGCCCGCTCACGCAGTGGCTACCGTCGCCGTGGCAGGTCAGGTCTCGTCGGGCATGGTGCCGGTACAGGTGTGTTGACGGCGTTTCGATTGAGGCAGGGGCATCGCCGGTGGCGGTGCCCGGTGCCCTCCCCAGGTCAGCAACCGGCCGAGTCGAGTTGATCGGCGAGGACCGCCCACGCGTACGGTGGCCGGGCCGGTGTTCCGACGACGAGGATCGGCGGGCGCCGTGGGCGGATCGCGCGGGCTTCCGGGTCCCGTTGTGCCCCAGATGCTGCACGCCAGATCGATGCCGGGATCGAGGAGAGTCCCTGAATGGGGCCACGCGCTTGGCCTCCTCGTACTGCGCGGCCCAGGTGGCCGTGTGCTTCCATCGGTAGTCCAGACAGGTGACGGCTCAGTTGCGCCAACGCTGCTGTCCTTCGAGACGCCGCGGCCTGTCCTTCCTGGACCGCGAACAGTGAACCGTCGTGGTGGTATGATGGCCTGTCCAGGGCACTGGTCAGGTGCCCAGGCCTGCTCGGAGGAGTAGAGGTACTGCTCAGGGCACCGACGATGCCGGAGCCGGCCACTGTGCGGCCCGGGTCGCTGGTCGGCAGGGGCCGCCGTCGGCGGAGGTGATGAGGTCGTGATCTGTTGGACTCCGGCGTCGGGTACCGCTGCTCAGTGGGCAGCCAGGAGGCTCATAAAATGACGTAGTGCAGCGCCTGCTCGAAGCCCAGGCCCGCCCCTGTCCGGCCTTCCATGAGGGACAGGGCGGGTCGATGCGCCGTCGAGCAACTACGCGCCCGTATTGGCGGGGAAGCACCATGCAGACGGCTCCAGGTGGTGCCGCAGAGAAGCCCAGGTGGCCGCTTCTCCGGTCGGGAACAGCGCCCGCAGATATCGAGGTCGCGGCGGCGGAGACGGTGTCGACGTGAACCGAGCAGGGCAGCGGGCGTGGTGCCGGCGGCGCACTGGTCGCCCAGCTCCTGAAGGATTCGCCGTGGGTCGCTCCGACCAGTCCTCGAAGGAGTCAGTACTGAGGCAGTGCCGGCGGGACGGCCTGTCGCGACGTCGCCCGAGGCCGACGGCGCGACGCGCCGGAGGCGTCCCCGGAGGCGGGAGGGCTCGGCGGTGCCGCTGGCTGAGTCCTCGTCGGTGCAGGTGATGGTCAGGAGGAACCGGGACCCCGCGCGCGGGTCGAAGCTGATGATGTCGTAGGCACCGGAGCAGATCGGGAGCGAAGGAGGTGCCTGCCTGCTCGGCGGGCACCTGGAGTCCCTGGACCACCGATTGATGAACAAGTCGCGGGTGGCCGCCAGGCGGCGGCGCTTCATGCGACGAGATGGTCTGCCTGAGGATCGGCGTAGTCGGAGGATGCGATGACGGCGCAGTCGAAGGTGGCGTCGCCTGTTCCATGGAGGCGTCGCCCGTCCCGGTCGCGCTGCCGGAGTTTCAGGGCGGCCGTTGCCTCCGACGAGGTCGTGGCGGCAGCCGGTGGGCAAAACGCATGGGCGTCCCCGGAGGTTGCCCATGCTGCCGGTGGCGCCGCAGGGTACCACGCCGACGGTCCGTTGGTAGAAGCGACCCAGGCCCGGGGAATCGAGAGCCGACGGCGGTCGGTTGCCTGATGTGGACGAGTCCCGCCTGCAGGCGCTCAGGCAGCCTGACAGGACCGCCAGAGGCCGACCCCACTCGACGGCGGTGCTGAGCCTTGTCGTTACAGCCCCGCAGACGCCCCTCGCCGAGACGCAAAATTTCGGATCGGCCGGGCCGACGCCCTCACTGTTCTTTTCATGTCCGACATCCCACAAAGGGCCAACGCAGTGGTCGCCGCGCCGCGCTCCTTCGCCTGCCATTGTGCGGCCAGCAGTTGACCAAACATCGACAAATTCTTCATAAATGACGTACCGGGTCAGTGGAGTCAGTGGTGTTTGCACCTGATGATGTTGAGCTTCTGTGCCAGTCTGCCTGTCTGCACGATGCGGGTCGGCGGCAGTTGAGGCGGTCCTGGGTCAGTCTGGAATCTGGTGTCGGTGATGGTGGCGAGGCTGTGCCCTCGAGGTACCGCGATTCAGGCGGCTGGTGTTCCCGTTGGCAGGGCGCTGCGCGTCGGTGACATGGGCCCAGGATGTCGGTGACGGCGGTGAAGAGCGGCGTGCTGGGCCACTCCCGCTTCCCGGTCCCCAGTGGCGAGGCCCTCACGGCCCGCAGGTCAGCGACCATGGTCTGCAAGCGCAGTGGTGACGATCTGGGAGTCGTGGCTCGCCCAGGCGGTGCGTAGGCGACCAGCGTCGGCGGTGCGCTCCACCAGGGTGATCAGGGCGCTGGCGCCCGCCGGCGCCGATGACCAGGTCGCGCCCTCCAGTGGCCCGGCACGGCCTGTGCCGCGGCCCCAGGCGGGCGCACGCGAGCTGCACTTTGCTGATCCAAGGCGCCTGGACTGCAGGGCAGGCCGGCCAGCGGTGAGGCGGGCAGGCGTCGGGTACGCCCACCGAGCTGCGGAGCAGTCACACCCGCAGCTGCTGGCGCGAGGCTCCCGGCGCCCTGGACGTAGAGGAGCCTGGTGGGTCTGCCCGCGGACAGGCGCACGACCCATTGTCGGGTGGGCCCAGCGCGGGCGCGCGCTGATGATCTGGCGGGGGCTGGCCCGTCCTCGAGCAGTAAGGGCCACCACCGCAGCACGCGAGGCACGATCAGCCCGAGCCTCACGCGCTGCGGGCCAGACGCTCCTGGGCCGCCACCGAGCTCAGGGCCCGGTGAGACCCCGTCAGGGCCGGGTGTTGCGCGATCCTCGTGAGACGATCTGAGCACGCAAGGGCGGGCGATGGCGGCGCCGACCTCCCCGCGCCCGGCCCCTGAGCGATCAAGCTGCTCGGCATGCGCTGACGCCGCCGCCGCGCCCGACCTGCCCTGAGCAGGCCGCGCACCGTGCCCCCACGCCCCCGCGTCGCAACGAGCGTCATGATGACGTCTTGATGCCGTTGGCGTACTCTCCACGGCCTGATCGTGCCAGCACGCCTCGCGCTGGCGGCTCACTCCGGCCGCGGCTCCACGCCCGGTCATGCGTTGCTCCGGCCAGGACCGCACTGGGCGACCGCCCGGCACGTCTGGGCCTGGTCGGACTGGACCGTCCCACTCGTCGTCCGCCCACGCTCCACCCCGCCGCCTGGCACCACAGACTCACCGACACGACAGCACAGATCCTGAGCCACCGCCGAAGCCGGCTCACCAGCCACCGCATGCCACCGCATCACGACGCGCACCTGACCAAAACCCAAGCAGACACAGAAACACCCTCCCACGAGCGGTGCAACGTCCACCAGAACGCTCGCCGTTTATGCGAAGAATGTTGGTGGAAGGCGCGGCTGTCTCAGTCGCGCCGACCTTGGCGAGACCCAAGCGACCGCGCGTTCGTAGGTGGGTCGCCCGTTCGCACCCTCTACTCGAACGCGCGCAGAGTGCACGACCGCGCGGGAGCAGCCCGGCCCTGCAAGTCTCTCCAGTCACCGGTGGCGCGCAGGTGCTCCATGCGCTGGCGCGCCAGTGCACGAGCAAGGACCCGCGCAGCGCGCACGTCGAAGGGCGCCCCGTCGTCCGGGTGAGGACTACGGTCTCGGGTGGCACATGACAGCGCGGCCGCGACGTCCCAGGGCTGGCTAGCGGCTGCAGCATAGACGACCGCACCGCCCGCGGCCACCTCCTTGTCATCTCGGGGCGTGGCTGCCCTGCAGCATGCATGCCGCGCGGGGCCTCGATGGCTGGCACGATGCCCGCGTGCCGCGTGATGCTGACAAGTGGGCGATGGCCATCCTCGCTCAGGGGCGGGTTCCACCGTCACAGGGCCCGCGGTGCATCGCCGTCAGCGCCCGCTGCGCCACTCCGTCAGCGGCTCGACCCAGGCGCCCCGCCGCGGATTGGCCGTGTAGAGCCGGCGCGACGGGGTCGGCGAGGGACCGCCATCGCTACGAGCACGCCGTCGTCGACAAAGCGAGCGAGACGACCCCAGTCGCGGTGGGTGGACACTATAGCCGAGGGTCCCGCCGATGGGGTCGAGCACCCAGGCCCGGCCGCGGTGGGTCTCGAGTCCTCGACTGCTGGTGCGCCCCTCCGCCGTGGATGCGGGATTGCCAGATTCCAGGTGGACGTTCGCTGATGCGCTCGACGCCGCGGTCAATCGGCAACAGGGTCGTTGCGGTGAGCCTTGGCCTCGATGCGCAGCTCCTCGCCCGGCTCAGGGCGAAGGCGGCGGGCGGGCGGACGGCACCCGTCGCCTGCAGGCGAGCAACCACAGGAGCGCCGACGACGTCAGAGTCGCCTCCCGCCCGTCACCGGAGGTGGTCACGGCTGGGGCTCCTGCCGGGCGGGCGGCGGCTGTGAGCGACTCCACGCCACTCAGGGCTGCCAGCCCACAGCGAGGCGAGCGCCGCGACCCGCGTCGCGGGCCTGTAAGCGTCCAGATGACAAAGCGGTTAGCCGCCAGGCTGCAGCGGCTGCCGCGCGCTGACCGGGCAGGCGTGAAGGTGCTGTGGCCTCGTGGAGCTCGAGGCCCGTAGGGTCGAGGTCGCAGGTAGGAGATGAGCGACGACGCACCACACGGGATGAACAGGACGCTCGCCACTGTCGTCACCGTCGTGCGCCTCGATGATGGACTCGAGTGTGCAGCCAGCCGTGATCGAGGCCGCAGGCTGGCGCGGGTGACGATGAGGAGATGCGGCACCGAGCGGGTCGTCGGCTTGCGGAAGATGTGGAGCGCGTTGTCCGCGGACAGGCCGAACAGCATCCGAGGTGGAGTACACCGTGAGTTGGCCGACGACGCCAGCGGCCGTGGGCACCACGAAGTTGACGGCGCTGGCGGCCACGCCGAGCCTTCGCCAGGGCGTAGAACATGCGCCCACGGAAGGACTGTCATAGGATTGATCTCCTGCGCGGAGTGACAGCCATGATGGCCGCGATGCGGTAGAACAGGACGATGCGCACGGGGCGTTGATGGCCCGGTGTGGAGCTGTGGTGGTGTCGGTACCGTTGATGATGTCGTTGAGTTTCTTTGCTGGGGTCCGTCCGTTCAAGACGATGTGGGTCAGCGGCTGGAGGCGGGTCCTGATGTCTGGATCTGGGGTCGGTGATGGTGGTGGCTGGCGTCTTGGGAGGCACTGCGATCAGGCGGCTGGTTCTCGTTGGTGGGGCTGCCAGGGGCTGTGGGGTCGGCGAAGTAGACCGATGTCGGTGACGGCGGTGAAGGCGGCGTGCTGGGCCATCTCGCCTCGGTCCCAGGTGATCGAGGCCTCACGGCCCGGGGCAGGTCAGCGACCATGGTCTGCAAGGCAGGTACGTCGAGCGGCCCCGCCCAGGCGTGGTGTGTATGAGCACTCAGCGCTGGGTGCGCTCCACCAGGGCGTGATTTCAGGCGCTGTTCGCCGGCGCGATGACCAGGTCGCCTCCCAGCGGCCCGGCACGGCCCGTCAGCGTGCCTGGGGCGCGCACGATCTGGGCCTCGATCCAGGGGCGCTCTGGACCCAGTGGGCAGGCTGCCAGCGGTGAGCGGGTAGGCGTCGGGTACGCCCTGAGCGCAGGGCCTTGTCCACCAGCAGTTGCTGGCGCAGGCTCTGGCGCTCTAATGTAGAGGCCTGTAGATCTTGCCCGCGAGACAGGCGCATGGACTCACCCCACCACCCCCACCCCCCCCCACCACCACCCCACCAAACACACCCACCCCCCCCCACCCCCCACCACCCCCCCCAACCCCACCCCACCCAACCACCACCCCAAACACCCCACCCCCCCCCCCCACACAACCCCCCACCCCCCCCCCACCCCCCACACCACACCACCACCCCCACCCCCCCCCCCCAACACCCCAACCACCCACCCCACCCCACCCAACCCCCCCCCCCCCCCCCCCCCCCCCACCCCCCAACCCCCAACCACACCCACACACCCCCACCCCCCCCACCACCCACCCCCCCCCCACCACACAACCACCACCCACACACACACCCCAACCACCACCCCAACCACACCACCACCACCCCCCACCCACACACCACACCCACCAAAACCAACCCAACACAAACACCCCCCACAACACCACCACCACCAACCCCACCCGAGGCAGGGTGACCTCCGGGTCCCTTATCTCTCGGCGGCCGCGGTCCCAAGAGCTCAGTGCCCACGAAGGCGAAGATGGCGATCAGGCCCCTGAAGAACCCTGCTCAGACCGTTGGGGAACAGGCCTCCGCTCCAGATGTTGGAGATCTGGGCGGGCCCCGTTGGGAGCCGTGAAGCTCATCACTACCATGACGACGCCGACGACGACGAGCGCCATGATGGCACGATCTTGATGATGGAGAACCAGAACTCGATCTCCCGAAGGCCTTGACGGTGGCGAGGTTGAGGCCGAACAGCAGGGCCACGGTCACCACCGGTGTGACCCACAGCGGCAGGTCCAGCCACCAGTACCCCACGTATCCGGTGATGACGATGACCTCGTCACGGCCGTCACCAACCAGCACACGTAGTAGGTCAGCCCACGAGAAAGAAACCGGCCCACGGCCCGATAGAGGTCGTGGGCGACGTCGGCGAAGGACTTGTAGGGACGAGGTTGGACGGGAGCACCTCGCCCAGGGCCCGCATCACCAGGAAGAGGACTGCGCCGATGACGGCGTAGACGACGAACACACCGGGGCCGGCCAGGGAGATCGTTTTTCCGCGAGCCCATGAACAGGCCGGTCTCGATCGCCCCGCCGATGGCGATGAGCTGGATGTGACGGTTGGTGGTGGCGCTGGAGCTGAGGGCTCGGCGTCGTGCTCCACCAGCTGGTCGAGGCCAGGCCGCTGATGCGGCGCTGAGGATCGGCCGCCGGACTGACTCTCGGCGGGCTGCGGCGTCTGGGACATCTCGTCTCCGATCGTGGGTGACGCCACGAGCCCTAGGGTACCCAGGTTCATCCCTGATTCACACGGGTAGGCTCAGCGCCGTGAACCTCGCCGTGAACCCTCAGGGACCAGCTCCGCCATCACTTCCCGGCCGCGATCGTCGTCGTCATCGGCGCCTGGGTAATGATCTACTACCGGACCGTCCAGTGGGGAGACGATGAAGCAGGTCCCAGCTGGGACCTGGCGATCTTCTCCGAGATGGCCAAGGCCTACGCCCACCTCCAGGCCCCGATCGTGCCGGTCAAGGGCGACGGGTTCAATCTCCTGGGCGACCACTTCCACCCGATCCTCATCCTGCTGGGGCCGATCTGGCGGCTCTTCCCACCCCTTGAGCCTGCTCATCACCCAGGACCTGCTGCTGGCGGTCTCGGCCTGGCCGCTGACCCGCCTGGCCGGCCGGCTGACGAACCAGTGGGTGGGCGGCGCGCTCGGGCTCGTCTACGTCCTGTCCTGGGGGATGCAGGGGGCCGTGGCCACGCAGTTCCACGAGGTCGCCTTCGCGATGCCGATGCTGGCCTACGCCTCGGTCGCCTTCGTGGAGCGTCGCTGGGTGGCGGTGACGGCCTGGTCGGCGCCGCTGGTCCTGGTCAAGGAGGACATGGGGCTGACGGTTCTCATGATCGGGGTGGCCGTCATCCTCACCTCGATGGTGCCGGCCTGGTACCGACCTGCACGGTCGGAGGACCCCGTGCCGACGAGCCGACGACGAGGCCGGCGATGCCGTCGACGCCCGCAACCGGCGCCGGGGACTGCGGCTGCGTGGGCATGATCGTCGGCGGGGTCGCGGCCTTCCTCTTCTCCGTCCTGGTGTTCTGCCGGCCTTCAACATCAACGCGTGTGGGACTACGGGCTGAGCTCGGACAACAAGCCCAGCCAATCCCGACGCCCTGACCCAGAAGATCAAGGTCGTCATCATGCTGGTCCTCACCAGCGGCGTCGCCAGAGTGACCTCGCCCTGGCTGCTCGTGGTGCTGCCCACGCTGGCGTGGCGTTTCCTGGGGTCGGTGGACTTCTACGCGTGGGACAACTGGCACTGCAACGTCACCCTCATGCCCATCGCGATCGGGGGCGCTGCTCGACGTCGTGGCCCGCCGCCGCGCTCACGGCACCCCACTGGCCGGCCGACCCATCAGGAGGTTGATGGCCGGGGACGCCCTCGATTCCCCAGTCCCGTGCTGCCGGCGGCGACGGCACCTCCGCGGAGGCGGGCGGTGACGATCGCGAAGGCGGTGAGGGCGACGCGAGCGGTGGCGACAGGCCGCGCAGGCGTCCGCATCTCACTCCCGCCTGGCTCACGGTGCCGCTGCGGCACCGCTATGTGGCCGCGGCGAGCATCCTGACCGTCGTGGCGACCGGCGTCGTGACTACCCCCATCTGCCGCTGTGGAAGGCCACCGACCAGAACTTCAACACGCCCAACGCCCAGACCAAGAAGGAGGATCCCGAGTCGCGGCGGGTGTCCACCGCCCGCGAGGTCATCGCCGCCATCCCGGAGGGGTCCACGGTGGTGACCGACCTGTCGATGCTGGCTCACCTGGTGCCCCGGCCGAGGTCTCCTGGATGGGGACGAGCGGCCCGGACAAGGACTACGTCGTCATGAACCGCAACGGCGGCGGCAACCAGTGGAGCGTCTCCGACGCCGCCGCCTGGGGCGAGCAGCACTCCAAGCAGGGATCGACCTACACCGTCATCTACAACAAGAACGGCTTCCAGATCGCCAGCGCAATGACTGAGGCGGAACCTGACGCAGCGCCCAACCCGGGGGCGAGCTCCCGCAGGTCCCGGTCGGGGCACTGAGGCGGGTGCACCCGCCGAGCCGGCCACTGCGTCCGTCACCGAGCCGGCTGCTGAGTCGGCGGCCGAGCTGACACCGGCGCCCGCCCTCCCCGCCCCCGGACGACTCCCTCGCTGGCCGGCTCGCTGGCCCTGTGCGCCGCGGGCGGCTGCGCGGGCACCCTGGTGCGCGCGGCCCTCGAGCACGCCCGGCCCGCCGCCCCGGGCACCTGCCGACGACGACGCTGGCCATCAACGTCGTCGGCGCCCTGGCCCTGGGGCTGCTGCTCGGGTCGCTCGGCGAGCAGCGCCCCCTGCCTGCGACTGGCCCTGGGCACAGGGGTGCTGGGCGGGCTGACGACGCACTCGACCTTCATCCTGGAGAGCCATCGGCTCCTGGCCTCCGGCGGGGCCGCCGGTCGCCCGGCTCTTGGCGCCGCCTACCTCCTGGGGTCGATGGCTGCCGGGCTCGCGGCGGCCGCCGTCGGGCTGTGGCTGGCCGGCCGGGCTGCGTCGCCGGGCCCCTCAGGCGGCTCCGCCCTCCAGGAGGCGTCATGAGCGGGACCGTGACCACCGGACTGGTGGGGTGGCTCACCGACTGGCTCCCTCTGGCGCTGGCCGGCGGAGCGGGGGCGGCCTGCCGCTGGAGCGTTGACACCCAGGTGAACCGTGAGCGCAGCCGTCTCAGCGGCCGCTTGGGAAACGGCGTCGTCTCCGGCGCACGCTAGCGCCGCGGATGCCTTGAGGCACCGCCGTGGTCAACGTGACCGCCTGCTTTCTCATGGGTCTGCTCGTGGGCCGGGCGGCGGCCCGCCGGATTCCGGGTTCCTGGCGGCCACGGCGCTGACCGTCCTGGGAACCGGGCTCTGGGCGGGTACTCCACCTTCCACGGCCTGCGTCGAGGCGTGGCGCGGCTCGCTGGCGGGCCGGTGGGGGCCGCGCTCGGGCACACCGCCTCAGGACGGCGTGGCGACCGGGCGCCGTCGGCCTGGGCCTCACCGCCGGCTACCGGCGCACTAGGACTGCTCGGACCGGGATCCGCTTTCAATCTCGACGGATTCTTCTGGAGCGACACGTATACGTGTCGTCTACGAAGATCCGATCGGATGCGTGAGACGGGCTGTCTTCCCTGCCCTGGGCACCGGCTGGGGTGAGCCGAGCGTTAGCAGCCCGTGAGGTCAGGGCCGCTGCCGAGACACCGCTGAGACGGCTGCTGTGACGAAGTGGGCTTCCACCAGCCTTATCAGGCGTGTCGCGGGGTGGTCGCTCCCTGAGACTCCCTGCCATGAGTGTTCAGCCGCCCGCCGACACCGGTTCAGTCGAAGAGCAACCGCCGTCGTGGTCATCCTCGTGGTCATCGCCATCGTATGGCCAGTATCGCCGCGCTGCTGCTGGAACGTCACCTCCAGGCACCACCGAGGCGCGGCCACCGCCTCCGCCTCCTCCGGCTCGACAGGCACCGACGACACGGGCTCGGGCGGTCCCCGAGCCGACGCTGGCACCACTCGGTCCCCGACGCGCAGACCCTGGAGCTCATCCACCTCCGGGACCCACCGCGAGCCCGCCGACGGCCCGGGCCAGGGGCAAGGTCGACGCCCCGGTCGTCATGGTCGTCTACCTCGACTTCGCCTGCCTTACTGCACCCAGTTCGCCCGGAACGTCGAGCCCGAACTCGCCGACCTGGTGGACCAGGGCACCCCTGCGCATCGAGTGGCAGCGACCTGGCCCAGATCAGCCCCACCTTTCACCGCTGGCCGCCCAGGCCGGTCAGGCCGCCGCCAAGCAGGGCAGGTTCTGGGGTTCCACGACGCCGTCTACGCCGCCGCCGACCCCAGGGCCACCCGGAGTACACCGAGGACTCGCTGGTCGCCTTCGCCCAGAAGCGGGGTGGCGGACATCGAGCAGTTCCGCACCGACATGAACGACTACTGAGACCGTGCCAGCAGTCACCGAGGCCAAGAACACGCCCACTCGATCGGCATCACGGGCACCCTGTTCGCGATCGTGGGCGAGACCTTCATCGGCGGCTACCAGACGCCGAGCTACATGAAGGCCGTCATCAACAGCCAGGCCGCCAAGGCCAAGACGTCCAAAACCTCCAAGACCAGCGCGCGACGGCGACGCGCTGACAACCTCGCCGCCTCGTCCCCGACTCGCCACCGATGGCGGGCCCGGGAGGACTAGTCTTCATCTCATCAGCTCACCCCAATCGTCGGTCTGCTGGACGGTCAAAGACCCGCATGGCAGCGTAAGCAACAGTCGTTCATACCAAGGAGCGAGCACGGCACTGAGTGTCGCGTGGATGTCGCGGGACGAAGATCGGCCGGCGTCGTCGACGACGACGGACAGGTTCTCGGACGGTTCGGCGCGACTCCCCCGCCGCCAACCGCCAGGCGATCATCGACACGATCACCACGGTGGTGCGGCGTCTGCACGAGGACTTCCGGATGCGGCCACCGTGGGCATCGGGGCGGCGGGTTTCGCTCCTCCGACCGCAGCACGATGGTGCACGGCACCAACCTGGACTGGACGGAGATGCGGATCGGCGACGTCATCTCCGAGGGGTGGGTCTCGCCTGTCGTCGTCGAGAACGACGCCAACGCCTTCGGTGGGCCGAGGCCCGCTTCGAGCAGCCTGCGGGCGCAGCAACGCCCCTCATCGTGGCCATCGGCACCCGGGTGGGCGGGCGATCATCGTCGACGGGCACCTGCTGCGCGGGGCGGCCGGCTTCGGCGGGGAGATCGGGCACATCACCGTCGTGCCCGCGGGCGCCCTGCGGCTGCGGCCTGCGCGGCTGCCTGGGGCTGCTCACAGCGCCGGCACGGCCCTGGGCGTCAACGGCTGGGAGCTGGCGCAGTTCCGCCCGGCCCACGCGGCCCGGATCATCGAGCTCTCCGGCGGCGACCTCGGAGCACATCTCCGGCAAAGGCCACCGCGCCGCCCGCGAGGGACCCAGCCGCCTGGAGTGCTACGAGCAGCTCACCCACTGGCTGGGGGTGGACTGGCGGACATGTGCGCGCTGCTGACCTCGAGGTCATTGTCATCGCCGGCGGCCTGGCCGAGGCCGGGGAGATCCTGCTGGCCCCCACGCGCAAGGGCCTCACGGCCAACTCACTGCGGGCGCCAGCCGCCCCGCCATCCGGTGGTCCTGGCCGAGGGCGGCCAGGAGGCCGGCTCGTCGGTGCTGCGACCTGGCCCGTCAGCCCTGAGCCGCGTCGAGCCGTCCGGGCAGACGACGACGCTCCACCCGCCCTAGCCCTTTCCCGCGGCCTCATGCAAGACGGCACGGCGTCAGCGTGCTCTCTTCCACCAACCACCCTGTTGTTAGGTGCGCCTTAGCTGGGTTACTGTCGTCGCGTTCGGCCTGTCCTCCGAGGTCATCACCGCCCCGGTCTTGGGCACGCCCCTCGTCCTTCCCAGGGGCCGCCGTCACCTGCGCGGCGCCGCGGTCCCGGAGGAGCAGGAACAGACGCCCACACGCACAACCGCCGCCTCGCAGCCGCCTCAAGCAGACTCTCTAGCGGCGCGGCCCTCGAAGCGTACGCTCAGCCGCACGAAGGAGCCCTCGAGATGAGCCCAGCCAGACCGTCCGCTCCACTGACCTCCCTTCCGCTTCTTCCACGTCACGGTGGCGGCTGATCCACGATGTGACGCCGTCCATGCGGCGCTTCACCTCATCGGGCACGATCTGATCCACTACGCCGACCCGGGCTGGGACCAGCGGATCAGCTGGTGCGCGGCGCCGGCGATCGGGCCTCGAGCAGCTGCCCGACGGCGAGGACTGGTACGGCAGGATGATGAGGCTGCCGAGGAGCACCGATGCCCGATCCGCACCTCACGACGCGCTCCGTGCGCTGACGCGGATCCCGGCAGCGGCCCGAGCGGAGACCGAGGTGGATGTCGACATGGTGGTGCATGAGCCGCTCGGCCCGGCCGCGCGGTGGGTTCTCGACGCCGTCGTCGGCAGCAGGGCGGTCCTGCTGAGACCCGAACCGACAGTGGGACGGCGACGCCGGGGCGTAGGACTTTCGTGCCGCCGCAGGTGACTGAGCGCTTCCTTCTGGGCGGGGACGAGACGGCGGCGCCGGCGATCGCCCGGATCCTGGAGGCCTGCCGGCGAGCGCCGGGGAGTCGCCGTCGTCGAGATGCCCGGTGACGCGGACGCCCCCTATCTGCCCACGCACCCCGGGATCGAGGTGCGGGTGACCGGGCGCGAGGGCGCGCGCACGGTGAGGTACTGACCGAGGGCGTGCGCCGGGCCGCCGAGGAGCTGTGCCCGATGGGAGTGCCGCAGGAGGTCGAGGAGATCGACGTCGACCGCGAGCTGTGTGGGGACGTGCCGCGCCACGCCAAGGGCGGGAACGCGCTCAAGCGCACGACCCTGTACGCGTGGCTCGCCGGGGAGGCGGCCGCGGTGCGGACGATGCGCCGCCACCTGGTCAGTGAGCGCGGCATCGACCGGCGCTCTGTGGCCTTCATGGGCTACTGGCGCCAGGGCCGCGCCGAGGGCTGAACCCGAGGGCCCGGTCTTGGTCACCCGACCCGGGGGATCGCATCAGCGAGGACGTACTTTCCGCGTGAGGACTGCGTTCTGCTGCAGATGACTGAGGTCAGGACGCATCATCCTGGATGAAAGTACGTCCTCGATGCAACACGCAGTCGCCGATCCCCTGAGGCGACCGGCGCACCCAGGCGATCAGTCCGCCTGGGAGCGTTGATGGCTGCCGACGCCCTGGAGCCGTCGACGCCGTCGGCCCTCTCGACCGTCTCGACCGTCTCCTTAGAATCCCGGGTACCCCCCGCCTTCTCGGGCTGCTCAGCCTTGTCGACGGCCTGTTCGACGACGGGACGGCCGTGGTCGGGGTCCGCCGCCCCGACGCCGTCGCCGTCCAGGTCGAGCTCGTCGAGCACGTCCTCATCCAGCTCATCGGGGTCACGCACGGGCGAGTCGCCGGCGGACAGGAAGATCCCCACCCAGCGCGAGCGGGGGTCGGAGTCGATGAGGATGGCCTTGACGAACAGGGTCAGCGGCACCGCCAGGATGGTCCCCAGCGCCCCGATGACGGTGGACCAGAACAGCAGGCACAGGAACGTCGTCGTCGTGTTGAGTCCCACCGCGTCCCCGGTGAACTTGGGCTGGACAAGGGACTGGATGACGAAGTTGGCCACCACGTAGGACAGGACCACCCACAGCGCCGTCCAGGGCCCAGAGTCCACCAGGCCCAGGATCGCTGGGGGCACTACGCCCAGGACGAACCCGATGTTCGGGATGTAGTTGGTGATGAAGGAGACCACGCCCCAGGTGATCGCCATCGGCACATCCAGGTACCACAGGGTCAGCACATTGATGACGGCCACGACGAGGCCGAAGATCGTCGAGACCATCCAGTAGGAGCGCACCGCCTCGCAGAAGGAGACGAGGGCGAGGCCAGTCCCCGGCTTGAGGGACGCTCAGGAGCCGCCGTGCGGACCTCGATCTTGGCGGTATCGAACACGAGGAAGACGACCACCATGGCCATGACCCCGAGCATCGCGCTGGCCGAGCTCACCTGCCCCAGAATCGCCTGCGCCACCGTGACGAGCCGGGAGGTGTCCAGGACGTCGGTGACCTGCTTGAGCACCGTGGACTGGTCCACACCCATACCGCTGAGCTGGGCCTCCGGCCTGGTGCCAGATCGCCTGGAACTTGGGGCGTACTGCGGAGGGTGTCGATGCAGCTGCGCGACCGCGACAGCCAGGGCCGCGAACAGCAGGACGACGAAGGCGAAGATGAGCAGGATCGCCGTCGCCGCCAGTGACCACCCGGGGCACGTGGTGGCGCGTCATCCAGGACACCAGCGGCCGAGACCGTCACCACAGGGTGAGGGCGAAGAAGGCCGGAGCGAAGAGGTCCTTGATGAGGTAGAGCCCCACCGACCCGATCGCCAGCGCCGCCAGGAGGAAGGCGATGGTCCCCCTGCGTGCGCTCCCCGGGGACGGGGACGGATGCCTTCGGGCTTTCTCGGACACAGCTGCCATGCCCGCATCCTCCACGGGCGCATGGTGGGCCGGCGGCAGCCCCGACTGCGCCGCGGGAGTTCTCCGTCCCTTCCGGCTCTCAGGCGCTCTTGCGGCGTTCCTCCGAGGTTCCTGCGGTCTCATCCCACCGGCATGAGCCCGGTCAGCCACTCGTCGACAGCGCGGTAGAAGGCCTCCGGGTCACTGCGGCGCACCTGGTGGCCGGCTTCGGGGACGAGCACCGGGGTGACGCGGGGGTTGCGAGCGGCGCCCTCCAGACCCTCGCGGCCCACACGTGCACGCCGGGCCGGTCGCCGGTCAGCAGTACGCGCGGGGACCTCGAGCGCGCTATCGCCTCGTCCCAGGGACCTCGGGGGTGACGACGCCGAGAGCAGCAGGGCCGGATCGGTGCGCGGAGGCCCATGCCGCCCGGGAGGGCCTCGACGTCGGGCATGGTCTCCAGGGCGCGACCGACGGCGGACGGCAGGTCGTCGACCTGGCGGCACGGGCCCGCTCCGGGCGGCGCCGCGGGGCCAGGAGCTCACGCGGGCCGCGGGTGCCGAGCAGGCCGGGGTCCTCAGGACGACGCCGGTGACCAGGTCAGGGGCGCCCGGCGGCGACCCGCGCGGTGGCGGCACCCATCGAGTGGCCGATGACGGCCGGGGCGGGCGGGCGTCGGCAGCCCCAGCGCGGCCCGGCCGCGTGAGGCGGTGGCAAGCGTCCTCCAGGACGGCGATGAGGTCCTCCACGAGCACCTCCCCGGCCCGCTCGAGCTGGGCCGGCTCCAGCGTGGGGACAGGCCGTGCCCGCGGGCGTCGACCGCGACGACCTGGTAGCCGCGCGCCACCCAGTGGTCGATCGCCTCGGCCAGGGGAGACCGCGTGAGCCGGTGATGCCGTGGAGAAGGGACCAGGGTGGGGCGCCGTCGGGCCCCGCGACGATGCGTGCCAGTGGAGCCATGCCCACATCCTGCCTGTTCCGGCCCGTGAGGCTGACCCCATGAGCGACACGCGAGTGAGCAGAACGCGCCGAGGATGAACGTCGAAGTCCTTCAGCCTGACCACACCAGGTCGCCGCGCCCTACGTGCGCGTGGCCGACCAGCAAGGAGCTGCCAGCGGGACGTGCCTCGTCGAGACGACGTCCGTTTCTGCCAGCCCAACCGCAAGCGCACCTGGAGATGGAGGCCGTGCACTCCATCGAGCACCTGAGCGCCGAGCTCATGCGCAACCACACCGACCGGCTCATCGACTTCTCCCCCATGGGCTGCAGACCGGCTTCTACGCCCTCATGCTGGGGGTGGAGACCGAGGAGTTCCTGCCGCTGCTGGAGGCGACCTTCCGCGACATCCTCACCGCCCAGGAGGTGCCGGCGGCCAACGAGGTCCAGTGCGGCTGGGGGGCGAACCACTCGCTGGCCGCCGCCCAGGAGGCGGTGCGAGGCTTCCTCGCCGCCCGCGAGGAGTGGACGCGGGTCATGGCCTGAGGCGCCCGAGCAGCCGGATCGGGCTGATCAGGCCCGCCGACGATCGGCGCCGTCGGTGCGCTCGACGCGCACGGGGACAGGAATCCTGTTCCCCTGCGCGTGGCATGTCCCCGCCCGGCGGGCTGCCCCGGCGCGGCTAACGTCCCGCGCAGCCCGGGCCCGGCACAGTGAGGGTCGATGCCGCGCTCCGTCGTCGGGCGGCTCGGCAGGCCGGCACCGCACCCTGAGGCCGTCCCGACGCCCACCGTGGCGCTGATCCGCCGACTTCCCGATCCCCGAAGAGCAACGAGAACCATTGACCACCATGGAGAGCACCGTCATCGCCAATCCCGCGAACCCCACATCCTCATCTGGTGGGTGATCGCCCAGCCGCTGCTGTTCTGCTGTCCTACCTCGTGGGGCGGGTGACGCGGTTCCTGCTGCGAGGAAGGGTGACGGTGTCGGACTCGGCGACCACCCTCATCGCACTCATCGGGCTGTGGCTGGGGCTGCTGCTGTCGGGATGGTTCTTCGATGAGGGCGACCTGTTCTCGGTCAAGATGCTGGCAACCTCCTGCGGAGTGGCGGCCGCCGTGCTGCTCGGGGCCTCCGCGATGCTGGCCCGGCTCCAGCACCACCGCACGCTGCTGCCGATCGCCGAGGTGGCCCAGATGGGCGAGTCCGACCGGCTGGAGTTCAAGTCCTCAGCACGCTGGAACCTGCGCACGGACAAGCGCGACGACGCCATGGAGGAGGTCGTGGCCAAGACGGTGGCGGCCTTCATGAACTCCGCGGGCGGTACGCTCCTGCTCGGGGTTGACGACGACGGCACCCTCATCGGCCTGGGGCCGGACTACTCCACCCTCAAGCAGCCCGACGCCGACCGCTTCGAGCTGTGGCTGCGGGGCATGTGGCGCACGCGCATGGGGACGAACGCCGCCGCGCTACCGCAGGTGGACTTCGCGCCCACGCCGGACGGGACCGCGGAGGTGTGCCGGGTGACCGCGCCCCCGTCCCCGCTGCCGGTCTACCTCAAGCCGGCCAAGGGGCGCGACGGGCGGCGCGTGGGTACGGGTCGGTAAACCTCGACGCGGCGCCTGGAGGTCGACGACGCCGTGGACTACGTCATGCTGCGCTGGCCGCGGATCAACCACATGGCCTGGCCGATCCGGCTGGGGAACTTCCTCCTGCGCCGGGACCAGTCGCACCGGGCGCTGCCCATCAACCCGGCCGCCGCCGTCACCGCGGCCACGGCGTCGAGGGACGAGGAGGGCACCCCCTGTAGGCTCGCGGCACGTGAGTCGCACCAGTGCCGCGCCCGTCATCGTCTCCTGCGCCATGGCCGAGGAGGCCCAGCCCTTCTTGGACGCCCTGCCCGAGCGCGCGGGGGCCCGGCCTCCGGCCCTGCTCGGCGCTGCACGCGCCTGGTCACTCCAGTTGCCCGACAGCGAGCGCGAACTCATCCTGGTGCGCAGCGGCATCGGGCTCGTGGCGGCCGCGAGCGCGCTGGCGGCCACCCTGGCTCAGGTTCGCCCCGGCGCCGTCATCTCGGCGGGAACCACCGGAGGGCTCGGCCGACAGGTCGAGGTCGAGACGTGATGCGCCCCTCGGCGAGCCTGGCCTACACCGATGCCGACGCCACCACCTTCGGTTACGTCCGCGGCCAGACCCCGGGCCAGCTGGAGACCTTCGCCGGGGACCCGGCTGGGCGCCTGCGCAGGTGGGCGGAGTCCCTGCGCGATGCCACGGCGTCGTCGGACTCGGCACACCTGCACGTCAGCCAGATGCTGGCCGAGTCTCTTCGCGACGGCTGCGAACGTGGCCGACACCCGCGAGGTCTCCGGCGGCGCTGAGCACGGACAGAGTCGACGGCGCTGGCACAGGTGGCGGCGAGCGGATCTCTTCGTCCTCGGGTGCGCGCGCGTGTCCGACCTGTGCGGGCCCTGAGGCAGGCCAGGACTTCCACATCGCCGCCGAGGAGGCCGCCGCCCGCAGCGCCGCGGTCGTCCTGGCTCTGTTCAGCTGAGGAGCTGACGCCCCCGCACCTCATCGACTTTTTCTTCATAGATCGACCTGTTCTTCACAAACGACCCGGAGCCGCGTCGTTGCGCGAAGTTTTGGTCGGTTTGCCAGCCTGGCGCAGGCGCGCCTCACCGGCGCGAGTCGCGCTGCGGCGTGAAGGCCGACGTCGGGCAGCTGACGCCCCACTCGTTCATCGCGTCAAGCACCGGCCGCAGGCTCCTGCCCAGGTCGGTGAGCTCGTAGACGACGCGGGGCGGCACCTCGGGGAAGGCACTCCGGGTCACGATCCCGCGCGACTCGAACATCCGCAGCCGGCTGGTCAGCGTGTGCGCACTGATCCCCGGCAGGGCGGCGCGCAGCTCCCCGAGCGCTGCGGGCCGTGCATGAGCTCGCGCACGATGAGCGTCGCCCACGGCCCGTCGAACAGCAGCAGGAACCTCGCCACACGGCACTCGAAGATCGGACCTCACTCATGACGTCGAAACCTACCCCAATAGTGCAGTTGACGTAACTGATGCACCGTATGCACTCAATGGCGCCATGGTTGACATCATTCATGGCGCCACAGGCGCTCAAGGCTCTCCCGTCCTGTCCGCTCTGACCTCCGCCGGGCGCACCGCCATCGCAGCGGTCCGCCACCCTGAAACCGTTCCCGCCGGCATCGCCGCTCGACAGGTCGACCTGGCCTCGGCTGACTCCCTCGCCTCCGCCTACGAGGGCGCCGACGGCGTCTTCGTCCACCTGCCCATGGGCGCACCAGAGGCGGCGGCCGCCCGAAAGCCCGGGCCGTCGTCGAGGCCGTCACTCGGGCCCGCCCCGGTCGCGTCGTCATCTCCACCAGCGGGCAGATCATCGACCAGCCGGGATCACCGCTGCAGGCTCCCGCGGACAGCCCCATCATGACGCTCATCGACGGCGTGACCGGCAGCGGCGTCCCCACGGCCGTGGTCGCCCCGCGCCTCTACCTGGAGAACCTTCTCCTGCCGGTCGTCCTGACTCCGTGCGTGAGGAGGGCGTCCTGCACCCGCTTCCCGGCGTCGTTCCCGGTCTCCTGAGCTCGCACTGGACGTGGCGGAGGTCGTCGCCCGCCTGCTCACGGATGCCTCTCCCACCACGGGCACGGTCGCCGTCGGCCTACCGGCCCGGACTGACGGGACCGGACCTGGCCGCGGCCTTCTCCAGCCGCCTGGGCCGCGAGGTCCGCTTCGAGGGCGTCACGCCGGAGGCCTTCGGCGAGCTCATCACGCCGCTCTTCGGGCCGGCCGCGGCGCCGGTCGTCGAGCTCTACGGTCCTCAACACTCAGGACGGCAGCACCATCGCCGAGACGGCAGCGCCCAGGAACTCCTGGGACTCCGGCCGCGCTCGATCGAGCAGTGGCTGAAGGACCTGGCGGTCTCGTAGCCGGACTCACCGACATTTTCTTCATAGATGAACCTGTTCTTCATAGATGACCCGAGCCGCGTCGTCTACGAAGAATTTTGTCGGTTTGCCGGCCGGCACGGGCTTCTGGGCGCGACATCGCGGCGACGGCTGGCGCAGACGGCGTGTGGGCGTCTGCCGGGCGGCTCAGTCGGCCTGGCGCAGCCGAGCCTCGACGCGCTCGACCTTCGCGGTCATCTGGCCCGGTCCAGCCGGGGCGGATGTCGGCGCGAGGACGAGCGCCACGCGGGCTCACCTCGGCGACCGCCTCGCAGGCCCGCTTGACCACGTCCATGCACTCGTCCCACTCGCCCTCGATCGTGGTGAACATCGAGGTCATCTCATAAGGCAGGCCCAGAGTCGCGCACCACGCGCACGGCTCGGGCCACCGCCTCGGAGACCGAGCCGTCGGGCGCGTCAGTGGTGGTCGGGGACACGGAGAAGGCCACAAGCATGCGGCCAGGCTAGCCCACGACGCCGCCAGGGTCGCCGCTCCGGCTGCTCTTGTCTTCGAGCCCGCTCGACGTCCTACGGTCTGCATCATGACCAGCGCGACCACCATGGCCTCAGCAGGTCGCAGCACGGGGCGCCGACCAGGCAACTACAGAGGTGTGAGCGTCCAAATCTGCGACAAAGAGGCCCAAGCACCTTTCACCGAGCAGCAGGAACCGCGGGATCATGCGGTTTCATCTGGCACGCTCAGCGCCCGCCTTCGCCTTTGTCGCAGATTTGGACACCGTCACCTTCCTCGGCGCCGGATCGGCAGCCAATCACGGCGCCAGCACCCCGCACCATCATCGCAACCCGATGCACGCGCCTACAGCGCCACGAGGACCTGGACCATGACGATCTTGGACGACGATGGCCGGGCGAACGAGGTCGCGTAGCCGGCCTCGATGCGCCTGTCGTCGCGCTTGGACAGGGCGAAGGCGAGATCGCGGCTGCCCGACGAGGCCCGCCAGGCCCCGGCGGCGCGCTGTGACACCTGGCCCAGCGCGCCCCGGCAGAGCGGGACGATCGCATTGACCACCACGATGAGGGCGGCGGGCGCCCCCACCTTGAGGCCCGTCGTCGAGAAGGCCGACGCCGCGAAGTCCGGCGGAGGCCAGTCCCTGATCGCGGCCAGGAAGAACAGCAGCCCCAGCTGGCGGATGGTGAGCGTTGGCGGCGTGCGCAGCCCCACGAAAGGGCCGGTGCGCCCCACCCGGCCCAGGACCATGCCGACGACGAGCGGCCCGGCCGCCACCCTGAGCCGCAGGGTGATCCCGCCAGGCAGCGGGATCGCGACCAGCCCCACCAGGACGCCGGAGCGCCATGCCGATGCCCACGGAGAAGGCGTCGATCTGGGCGATGGAGCGCTCGAGTCGCCAGAACCAGTCGGCGTGCCTTCCAGCTCATCGCTGGGCACGACCGCCAGCACCCGGTCGCCGAGCTCCAGGACGAGGTCCCTCGCGGGCCAGCAGGTCCAGGTCACCGCGCTTGACGCGGGTGATGACGCCCTGCGAGCGCCCGGGCATGTCCACCTCGGCGATGGTGCGCCTCGCCACGCGTGGAGGAGACGGTCAGGCGCCGGAAGTCGACGACGCTGGGATCCTTGGCCAGGCACTTGTTGAGCTCCGTGCCCAGGTCGTGCATGGCGGACTCGACGGCGGCCGGGGCCCGACGATGACGACCTTGTCCCGGGCAGCAACTCCTCGCCGGGGGCGACGACGCGGGTGTCGCCGTCGCGCTCGAGGTAGGAGATGCGGATGCGGCCCTCCTTGAAGGCCTCCATCTCGCCGAGGGCCACGCGCTGGAGCAGGTAGACGCTCGTGGCGGTGATGCCGTCGGCGCTGGCGGGGCGCGGGTCGCGCCGCCCGGGCCAGGACCGGCCCACGACCCCGGCCACGATGAGGATGGCGACGAGCCACGCCCACGGGTAGGCCAGGGCGTGCCGACGGCGGGCTCTGGGTTCCAGCCGCCTCGATCGCGGCGTCGAGCACGGGAGAGGTGAGGGCGCCCGCGAGGCGCCGGAGTCCATGGCAAGGGCTCACGCCGGTCAGGTGGGATTAGAGACCGCCCACCCCGCCGGCGAGCACGAGGGCGACGACGCACAGGGCCATGAGCGGCAGCTGCCTGCGCAGATCGCGGAAGAAGGTGTTGCCGGCGGCCAGGCCCACGGTGTAGCAGAACAGGGCCAGGCCGAGGCTTCGCAGCAGGAGAGGTTCGCGCCCAGGCGGGGGATCGAGGGCTGACCGCCAGCCCCACGAAGAGCGCAGCCGCCCTGAAGCGGATCGGCCCGAGCGGGACCTGCCCGACGGCGGTCCCAGACCGATGACGAGGAAGACGGTGAGGATCGGCGCCTGCGCAAGGACGTCGAGGACGGGATGAAGCATGGACACCACGCCAGGGTAGCCGCATGGTTCCGTGCGCTGATCCCGGCGCCAGGCCTCAGTTGGACACGGAGACGCGTCGCCGGGGCGTGCCCTGGCCGACGTCGCGCACGAAGCAGGCGGGTAACCGATGAGAGTTAACTCCAACTGATGGGACAAATAAGCTGGCACTCGGCATGGCGATCTACTTTTCGTCGTCAGGCGCATCGGTTGCTTCCCTTATGCCACCAGGAGGAATACCCTGGATAGGTCACCGGAGACGATGACGTCACACCTTTTCTCGACGACGAGAACGGAATCCCGATGCCCCAGAAAGAAGCCTCCTTACCCACCTACTCACAGGAGGAGGAGAACGGATCATCCGCAACGCCGACGGCGTCCCGGTCGGCATACGTCCTGACAATCGATGGACACCCGCGAGGATCGCCACGTGGGTGGTCATCACTGCCCTGGGCGTCCTGGGCTGGTGGATGCTGGCGATCGTGCGCGGCGAGCACGTCAACACCATCTGGTTCGTGGTCACCGCCGTGTGCACCTACGCGATCGGGTACCGCTTCTACGCCCTCTACGTCCAGCGGCGCATCATGCGCCCCGGCGACACCAACGCCACCCGGCCGGGCGCATCAACAACGGCCGCGACTTTCGACCCACCCACCGCGTCGTCCTCTACGGCCTCACTTCGCGGCCATCGCGGGCGCCGGCCGCTGGTGGGCGTCCTGGCCGCCCAGATGGGTTACCGCCCGGCACCCTGTGGATCATCATCGGCGTGCTCGTGGCCGGTGCGATCCAGGACATGCTCGTCCTGTTCTTCTCCATGCGCCGCGGCGCCGCTCACTGGGCCAGATGGCCACCGACGAGATCGGCAAGATCGGCGGCATCGTAGCGACCATCGTCGTCTCTGCCATGCTCATGATCGTTCTGGCGGTCCTGGCCATGGTCTGCGTCAACGCCCTGGCCGCCTCCCCCGGGGCTGCTCGGTGGGCATGACGATCCCGATCGCCATCGGATGGGCCCAGGCTGCGCTTCGTCCAGCCCGGCAAGATCACCAGGTCTCCTTCGCCGGCTTTTCGCCTGCTCATCGCCGTCATCATCGGCGGGCGCTGGGTGCCGAGTCCTCCCTGGGCCACTACCTGCACCTGTCCCCCACCGCCCTGGTGTGGGCGATGATCATCTACGGCTTCCTGGCCGCGGTCCTGCCGGTGTGGGTCCTGCTCACCCCGCGCGACTACCTGTCGACCTTCATGAAGATCGGCACCATCACGATCCTGCCCTGGGCATCATCATCGTGCGCCCGCTGGTGGAGATGGCGCCGTCACCGAGTTCGCCTTCAACACCGACGGCCCGGTCTTGCTGGGCAACCCTCTCCCCTTCCTGTTCATCACCATGCCTGCGGGCTCTGTCCGGCATGCACGCATAGTCTCCTCGGGCACCAGCCCCAAGATGGTGGAGAAGGAGACCCAGGTCCGCATGATCGGCTCGCGGCATGCTCATGGAGTCCTTCGTGGCGATCATGGCGCTGGCGGCCGCGGTCTCCTGAGCCCGGGCGTCTACTTCTCCATGAACACCCTCGACGGCGACCATGAACAAGATCGCCGGCCCGAGACGGTCGCCGCCGCCCCCGCAAGACCACCGACGACCCTGAGCACCACTGCAGCGAGAAGCTCGCCGAGGTCGCCGTGGCTAGCTCGGCGTCACCGACGCCCAGGCCGCAAGCTCAACCCCGGTGGGAATCCTGGACGACAACGGCTAACCCCTAAGACCACACGGGCGCTGAGGCCCTGGAGCGCCTGGCCAGCGACGTCAGTGAGCCCAACGTCGTCTCGCGCACCGGAGGCGCCCCCACCCTGTCGGTGGCATCGCCCACATCCTCCACCAGATCGGCGGCGGGCGCGCCATGATGGGCTTCTGGTACCACTTCGCCATCAGTTCGAGGCCCTGTTCATCCTCTCGGCCGTCGACGCCGTCACCCGCGTGGCCCGCTTCCAGCTCTCCGACGCGCTGGGCAACGCCTTCCCAAGTTCAGGACCCGTCCTGGCACGTGGGCGCCTGGGACCACGCGTCGTCGTCGCCCTCCTGGGGATCCCTGCTCCTCGCGGCGTGACCGACCTCGTGAGGCATCCAGACGCCTCACCCGCTGTTCGGTATCGCCAACCAGCTCATCGCAGCCGTGGCCCTGCTGGTGGTCACCGTCATGGTGGTGCGCAAGGGCTATATGCAGTGGGTGTGGATCCCCGCGATCCCGCTGGCCTTCGACACAGCCGTCACCTTCACGGCCTCGTGGCAGAAGATCTTCTCCACCGACCCGCTCGTGGGCTACTTCCAGCAGCACCGCAACGCCAAGGCGCTCCTGCCCACGCTCACCGACCCGGCCAAGATCGAGGAGACCCGGGCGATCGTGCGCAACACGATGATCCAGGGACGCTGTCGATCATCTTCCCGGTCATGGTCGCCTGTCGTCATGGTGTGCGCGCTCATCCGCATCATCAACACGATCCGCAACCGGGACACGACGACGTCGGAGGACCCGTACCAGGAGTCCAACTTCTACGCGCCCGAGACGATGGTCGCCTCCTCGCTCATGAAGAAGGTCTCCCAGGAGTACGAGCAGGTCGGTGACCCGGCCCTCATCCCCCAGCGGGCCCACGCGGAGAAGTCATGACGCCGACCGGTCCGACGACGCAGCCGACAGATCAGGTGGCAGGGCGGTCCGCGGGCACGCAGCAGGACAACCGGGCACCCGTCGTCAGGTGCGTGAGGCCCTGGCCCGGGCCCGCGCCCTGTGGCGGGACATGACCGGGGAGTCGGCTTACGACCGCTACCTGGAGCGCTACGCCCGCGAGCACGCCGGCTGCCCGAGCCGCCCCGACGGCGCCCACGGGTCAGGGCATGAGCCGGGGCACGGCCCCATGAGCGAGCGCGAGTTCTGGCGCGCCCGGGCCAGGCAGGCCGAGACGGAGATCTCAACCCGCTGCTGCTGAGTCCCGGGGCACACCCTTGTGCTGCGATCGTTACCGCCCGCCTTCCGGGCTCCTCGGAGGGCGGGCGGTAGCGTCGAGCGTGCTCACCAGCAATCCGCACCCTCGCCCCTGGCATCCGCTGACTCTCAGAAACGTCCGGGGCCTCCCCGAGGCGCTCGGCGGCTCCCTGCCGAGACCCCCATCGACATCTCGGCTGACCGCGAACCCTTCGTTCAAGCGCTCTCCCACCAGCGCCACGAGAGCCCGCACCCGCACCGTGCCCCGCACGAGCGGATGGCCCGCGTCGCGGCGGTCGTCCTGCTGGCCGTCGTCTGCGTGGCGGTCGTGTGGCCCTCCGGGCACGACGTCGCCGAGCTCAAGGACTCGCTGGGGCCGGCCTTCCTCAGCGCGGAGGGCAAGGACGTCATCCTCAACCTGGTGATGCTGGCACCGGCCACCTTCTGCGCCGTCGCGGGCTGGCGGGACGTTCCTTGGTGGATGTGGGCGCTGGTGGGCTGCGTCGTCGGACTGAGCGCCGAGGTGCCCAGAGCCTCTGCCGATGCTGGAGACGCAGGCTCGCTGGCCAATGTCGGCCAGAACGCCGTCGGCGCCTGGGCCGGGCCCTGGCTGCCTGGTACCTGCTGCGCCGCCTGCACCCCCGGTCCACCTCGGCATGAGCCGGTCCGCCTCGACCTGAATCCCCTGTCATCACCGGAACGACGACGTACTTTCAGCACGAGGACTGCGTTCTCTCAAAGACGGCAACGCCCAGATCCCAGTCATCCTGGACGAGCAGTCCTCACCACGGAAGTACGTCCGCAACGGCCACCAGAGCCGCTGATTCCTCTCGGGCCGACGGCGTTGACCGCATGACAGGACTGCACAGTGAGAGGCCCGGACCTGCGGCCCGGGCCTTTCCGTTCTGTGCGCGGGGGACTGAACCCCCATGATCGTAAGATCACACGGACCTGAACCGTGCGCGTCTACCAATTCCGCCACTCGCGCGAGAAGCGAGCATGAGAATAGCCCGCCGGGACCACATCCGTCCAATCCCCAGCCCCACATCGGGCCGTGAGACCGCTCACGACACAATTACCTCACACAGACAGGGCCGTCTTCCCTGCAATGTCTTCGATACCGCTAGCTGATGGGAGAACGGTATCGGCCTGCGAGCAGGTCCGTGCAGGCCCAAGCGAGGCGGGCAGTCCTGCCTCCCGGCTCCATCCCGGGGCCGCCACACCACATTGGGGAGGTACTGTCCATGGATTCCTGGACAAGTTCGAGAAGGGCGTCGAGAACGTCACGAACCGCGCCATGTCCCGTTTCTCCGACGACATCGAGCCCATCGAGATCGCCTCGAAGCTCCGCGAGACCATGGACAAGCGCGCCGCGTCCTTCGCGCGCGACCGTTCAGTGGTTCCCAACATCTTCCGCATCCACCTCACCCCGCCGAGCATCGAGCGCATCACAGCCTGGGGCCAGGACGAGATGGTGCGTCAGATGGAGGAGGTGGCCACCTCGCACGCCGCCGACCAGGGCTATCCTTCGTCGGCCCGGTCGAGGTCTCCTTCCTGATCAACAACAACCCCAACGCCCCGGCCATCGAGATCGAGTCCTCGACGCGACGCGGCGCCGCCGCCCCGCCGCCGCCGCCACCGCCACCCCTGGCGCACCCGATCGTCGACATCAACGGCCAGCGCTACCTGCTCACCGGCCCGGTCACCGCCATCGGGCGCGGATCGGAGGCGGACATCATCGTCGACGACCCGGCGTCTCACGCCGCCACCTGGAGATCCGCCTGACGCACGGCAACGCCATCGCCAGCGACCTGGGCTCGACCAACGGAACCTTCGTCGAGGGCCAGCGGGTCGACGCCGTCACGCCTCGTCGACGGCAACACCCTCACCATCGGCCGCACCCAGATCCTGTTCTGGGACGGCACCCAGACAGCAGAGTCAACGGGTGAGCGCACTCGCCTTCACGATCCCTACGGCTGGGCTACCTGGTCCTGCTGTGGTTCTTCCTGTACCTCATCGTGCGCGTCATGCGGCGAGACATGGCCGACTCCCTCGCCGCAGCCCTGTCGCGTCGACGCTCCGCGGGCGCCTCGAGCAGCTGTCGGGCCCTCCCCAGGGGCCCGACGCCGTAGCGCCACCCGCCTGGTCATCACCGAGGGCCCCTGGCCGCCTCGACTGTGCCCCTGAGCCCCTCGTCGATCATCATCGGCCGCTCGCCCTCGTGCACCCTGGTCCTCGACGACTCCTACGCCTCGTCACGCCACGCCCGCGTCTTCCCCAAGGACGGCGCCTGGTGGCTGGAGGACCGGCTCAACCAACGGAACTATGCATGGACGGCCGTCCCGCTGCACGGCGCCGTGGAGCTCCCCATGAACATTCCTGTCAGAATCGGCCAACGACGCTGGAGCTGCGCTCGTGACCATCTCCCTGCGCTTCGCCGCGCGCTCCGACGTCGGCCTGGTCCGCCAGTCCAACCAGGACTCGGGCTACGCCGGCCCCCACCTGTGCGTCCTGTGCGACGGGATGGGCGGACCCGCTGGCGGAGACATCGCCTCGGCGGTCGCCGTCGAGCACCCTCATGCCCCTGGACGCCGACTCCCACCAGGCCGGCGAGCTGCTGGGCCTCATGCGTGACGCCGTCCAGGCCGCCCACACCGAGCTCGTCACCTCTGTCCTCGCAGGACCCCGACCCTGCCGGCCTGGGCACCACCTGCATCGGCGTCATGCGCAGCGGCAACAAGCCGCCATGGTCCACGTCGGGCGACTCGCGCGCCTACATGCTGCGCGACGGCACCCTCACCCAGGTCACCACCGACCACACCTTCGTGGAGTACCTCGTGGAGACCGGGCGCCTCACCCGCGACCAGGCCCGCCAGCACCCCCAGCGCTCGGTCCTCCTGCGCGTCCTGGGGACACCGAGGGCGAGGTCCAGCTCGACGAGTCGATCCGCGAGGCCGTTCCCGGCGACCGCTGAGCTGCTGTGCCCCGACGGCCTGAGCGGCCCGGTGACCGCCGAGACCATCGGAGAGGTCCTGGCCGGAGTCGCCGACCCCGGCCAGGCCGCGGACCAGCTCGTCGACCTCGCGCTGCGCGCCGGCGGCCCGGACAACGTCACCGCCGTCGTCTTCGACGTCGTCAAGGACGACCCTGAGCCGCAGACCGTCCCCAGGGTGGTGGGCAGCGCCGCCACCGAGCGCCTGGCCCAGGAGCGTGCGGCGGCCGCCCATCGCAAGGCGGGAGGCCAGAGCGAGGCCAAGGACACTGAGGGCGCCAGCCCCGCCGCCAAGGCCGCGGCCCTCATGGCCACCCTGGAGGATCAGGCCGACTCCACGTCCACGAAGGACTCCTCCGACGTCGACGAGGCCATCGCCGCCGAGGCCGCCACCCAGGAGAAGGCCCGACGCCGTCACCGCCGTCGGGTCCTGGTGGGAAGCCTCGTCCTGCTGGTGACGATCGTCGGCGCCAGCGCCCTGTTCTACCGCTGGACCCAGACCCGCTACTACGTCTCCACCTACGACGGTCAGGTCGCCATCTACCAGGGGATCCCCCAGTCCATCGGCCCCCTCAAGCTGAGCCACTCGGTCAGGGCCTATGCCGACCTGTCGGTGAACAGGCTCGACGACAACATTCGCGAGCGCCTGGAGGACACCGTTGCTCAGGACTCGATGAGCGCCGCCAAGACCTACGTCGACAAGACGGTCCGCTCCCACGTCAAGCCGGCCGGCTCCCGGCAGGGCTCTCGAGCGCCAGCGCCACGCCCTCCCCGGACATCATCCCCAGCGTCCACTCCCGCACCGGAGGCGCCCGCCGATCCGGCTCAGCCCGATCAGGCCGGGCAGGAGGGATGAGATGACTGGAGCACCAGGCCCCCTCGGCGCCCCCGCGGGCGTTGCGACGATCCAGCCCGCCGGCACCGCGCGGCACTCGGGCCGCTGGGCGGAGGCGGTGCTGCTCGGCTTCGCCCTGGTTCTCGGCCTGGGCGGCTTCGTGCTCACCGCCCTCAACCGCACCGGCTCCTCACCCGCGCAGACCGTCATGCTGGGGGGCGCTTTCCTCGGTCTGACCGTCCTCATGCACCTGTGGGTGCGCTACACCGCCCCGTGGGCCGACCCGGTCCTCCTGCCGGCGGCGGTGGCGCTCAACGGGATCGGCCTGGCCATGATCCAGCGCCTGGACCTGGCGTACGAGGCCAACGAGCAGTGGCAGTTCTACGTCGGATCCAAGCAGCTCATCTGGACGCTTCTGGGCGTCATCCTCTTCTGCGCCGTGCTCTTCCTGCTGCGCGACTACCGGCGCCTGCGACGATGGGACCGCTGGGCCATGTGGTCCGGTCTGGTCTTCCTCGTCCTGCCCTTCCTGCCCTTCATCGGCCAGAGCATCAACGGGGCCCGGATCTGGATCCGGATCGGCCCCATGAGCTTCCAGCCGGCCGAGCTGTCCAAGGTGCTCCTGGCGGTCTTCTTCGCCTCCTACCTGGTGGCCAACCGCGACAACCTGGCCCTGGCGGGTCGCAAGTTCCTGTGGATGAGCCTGCCCCGCGCCCGGCACCTCGGTCCCCTGTTCATCGTGTGGGGCGTGAGCATCTGCGTCCTGGTCCTCCAGAAGGACCTGGGCTCCCTCGGTCCTACTGTTCGGCCTGTTCGTCGTCGTTCTGTACGTGGCCACCGACCGGCCCTCCTGGCTGCTCATCGGCGCCGCCCTGTTCCTCCCGGCCGCCTGGTTCGCGGCCACCCACCTCCACCACGTCCAGCAGCGCATCAACGGCTGGCTTCACGCCACCGACAACGCTGTCACAACGCCGCCGGCGGCTCCTGCAGCTGCTGACGGGCATGTTCGGCATGTCCACCGGCGGGCTCATGGGCGCCGGTTGGGGCAAGGGCTCCCCGACGCTCGTCACCTTCGCCAACTCCGACTTCATCTTCGCCTCGCTGGGCGAGGAGCTGGGCCTGACCGGCACGCCTCGCCATCCTCATGCTCTACCTCGTCCCTCATTCAGAGGCTGCGCACCGCGGTCTCGCTGCGCGACGGCTTCGGCAAGCTCCTGGCCGTGGGCCTGTCCTTCGCGATCGCCCTGCAGATCTTCGTCGTCATCGGCGGCGTGACCCGACTCATCCCACTGACCGGGCTCACCTGCCTTCCTGGCCTACGGCGGGTCCTCGCTCCACGCCAACTGGGTCATCCTGGCCTCCTGCTGCGCCTGTCCGACGCCGCCCGCCGCCCCGCCACCCAGGCCCCTCGGATCATCGACACCGCCGAGCTGCCAGCCTCTCTGCGCTGTCGGGTCCAGGACGCCGGGAGCCGAGAGCCGGCCGAGCCGCCGTCGACGACGCTCACCGACGCTCCCACCGGAGGCTACGGCCCCACCGGGAGGCTACGGTCCCACCGGAGGCTGGTGGCGCCGGAGCCGAGCCGGCCGGCGCAGCCAACGGCTACGCTCTCCCGCCCGCCGCGTCGTCCCCGGGCAACGCGCTTTGACGACGCGGCCCGCACGGTCACCGTCAGCCCGAGGCACCGCCCACCGCGTACCGCACCGGACGGGGAGACGCTGCGCTCATCGCGCGCCCCGGGTTTCACTGACGACAGCGACAGGAGGCAGCAACCATGAATCGACAGATCCGTCAGGTCGCCTTCCTGGTGCTGGTCATGTTCGCCGCGCTGTCGCTGTCCGTCACCAGCGTCCAGGGCCCTGGCCCGCCCGCCGTCTGGGAGCCGCTATCCGCCAACGGCGCCCTCAACCTGATCCACGTAATCGCCGCACGGTAAAACGGGACTTCGACACGAGCGCGGCCCGATCCTGCTCGCCGGAAGCACCGCCATCGCCAGTACCGAGAAGTCCGACGACGGCCAAGGCTCGGAGAGCTACCAGCGGGTCTCACGCCAACGGGCCGCCTACGCCCCGGTGACCGGCTACTCTCACCCGCCTTCGCCTCCATGACCGGCATGGAGAAGGAGGGCAACCCGTGCTCAACGGCGACGACCCATCCCTGTTCTCCTCGCGGATCAAGACCTTTGTCACCGGCGACTCCCAGAGGGCGGCGCGGTCGAGCTCACCATCAAGCCGGAGATCCAGGAGGCGGCCTACGACGCCCTGGCCGGACGCGAGGGCGCCGTCGTCGCCCTGGATCCCAGCACCGGGGCCATCCTCGCCATGGTCTCCTCGCCCTCCTACGACCCGTCCGCGTTCGCCACCCGTGACGGGAATGCCGCCAACGAGGCCAACACGGCCCTCAGCGAGGACTCCTCCCGACCGCTGGACAACCGGGCCATCGCCGGCAACCGCTACCCGCCGGGGTCCACCTTCAAGATCATCACCACCGCGGCGGCGCTGCGCACCGGCAAGATCACGACGGACGCCGAGGTCGACGCCCCCGACACCATCACCCTGCCGGGCACCAGCCACTCCCTGGAGAACTACAACGGGGAGTCCTGTGACGGCGGACGGACCAGCTTCTCCCACGCCTTCGCCGAGTCCTGCAACACGCCCTTCGCCCAGCTGGCCATGGACGTCGGAGACGAGGAGCTCGCCAAGGAGGCGAAGAACTGGGGCTTCGGTTCAGACCTGTCCATCCCGCTGAAGGTGACCCCTCGGTCTACCCGGACAACGACTCGCAGGCGCAGACCGCGATGGCCGGCATCGGCCAGGCGTCGGTGCAGGCGACCCCGATGATGATGGCGATGGTGGCCGCCACCGTGGCCAACAACGGGGAGCAGATGACCCCCTACCTGGTCTCGCGCACGTTGGACCCCGACCTCAACGAGATCAGCACCACCTCCAAGAAGGAGGCCCGCACCCCGATCGACTCCGCCACCGCCAAGTCCCTGACCTCCCTCATGCAGACCGCCGTCGCCGAGGGCACGGGCACGAGCGCCCAGGTCGCCGGGGTCCAGGTGGCCGGTAAGACCGGTACTGCTGAGACCGGATCGGACAGCGGTCCCACCACCTGGTTCGTGGGCTTCGCCGGAACGGACATCAACAAGCCCCAGGTGGCGCTCGCCGTCGTGCTCGACGGCAATGCCGAGACCCAGGACGGCGCCACCGGCGGCAAGGTAGCCGGCCCCGTCGCCGCCCAGGTCATCGACGCGGCGGTGGACCAGTGAAGCCATTCACCGGACTCCAGCTCCAGGGCCGCTACGAGCTCGTGGAGCAGATCGCCCTGGGCGGCATGGGCCAGGTGTGGCGCGCCACCGACCTGCGCTCGGGCAGGGCCGTGGCCGCCAAGATCCTGCGACCCGAGCTGACCGGGGACGAGATCTTCCTGTCCCGCCTGCGCGCGGAGGCCAAGAACTCCCAGGGCCTGCGCCACCCCAACCTCGCCGTCGTCCTGGACTCCGGGGAGAAGGACGGCACCGGCTGGCTCATCATGGAGCTCGTCCAGGGCCGTGCCCTGTCCGACATCATCGCCGAGAAGGGCACTCTGTCCCCCGCCGAGATCCTGCCGATCCTGGCACAGGTGGCCCGAGCCCTCCAGGTCGTCCACGACTCCGGCGTCGTCCACCGAGACGTCAAGCCCTCCAATATCCTCATCAACCGCGAGGGCCTGGCCAAGCTCACTGACTTCGGCATCTCCACCGGCATCAACCAGCGCCCGCTGACGGCATCGGGCATGGTCATGGGCACCGCCCAGTACCTCGCCCCCGAGCAGGCCATGGGCAACATGGCCACCCCGGCCGGCGACCTCTACGGGCTGGGCATCATCGCCTACGAGGCCCTGGTGGGGCGCCGTCCCTTCAGCGGTGCCACCCAGGTGGACATCGCCTTCGCCCACGTCAATGAGGAGGTCCCGCCCTCCCGACGCCGTCCCGCCGCAGGTGCAGGCGATCGTCCTCGCTGCTCGCCAAGAAGCCGGCCGACCGACCGCACTCGGCTCGCGAGGTGGCCCGCGCCCTGACCGGGCAGTCGTGAACCCTGCCCACGGACCCTGGGATCCCCGTGAGGCGCTCAGCTGGGAGTCCACCGGTCGGAGCGGTCCGCAGACCCGCGAGCTGCCGCAGCCGGCCGCGGTGCGTCCCGGCCGTCACGCCGCCGAGGAGCCGACGCCGTCGCGCACCGCCCGGCACGCCTCGGGCCGGTCCTTCCTCGGTCTCAACCTGCTGACCCTGAGGGTCCTCATCCTGGCCCTCGTCGTCATCACCCTGCACAGCACGGGTACGCTTGCCCATGCGCATCAGGTCATGCCAGCCTTGATGCTGAGCATCCCTGTCAAGGAGGTACTGTGACCAGTCAGTTCCCCCAGGTCCTCGCGGGCCGTTATGAGATCCGCGACCTCATCGGACGTGGTGGTATGGCAGAGGTGCACTCGACTACGACACCCGCTTGTCGCGGGTCGTGGCCATCAAGCTGCTGCGTTCCGACATCGCCGGCGACCCGACCTTCCAAGCCCGTTTCCGCCGCGAGGCCCAGTCCGCAGCCGCGCTCAACCACCCCGCCGTCGTCGCCGTCTACGACTCCGGCGAGGAGGAGCTCCTTCAACCCGGCGGCGCCAGCCGCACCGTCCCCTACATCGTCATGGAGTACGTGGAGGGGCACACCGTCCGTGAGCTCCTCAGCGAGGGCGAGGCCGTTCCGATCCCGGAGGCGGTGGAGATCGTCTCCGGCGTCCTGGACGCCCTGGAGTACTCCCACCGGGTGGGCATCGTCCACCGCGACATCAAGCCCGGAAACATCATGCTGACCTCCACCGGCGCGGTGAAGGTCATGGACTTCGGCATCGCGCGCGCCATCGAGGACTCCCGCCTCGACGGTGACCCAGACCCACACGGTGGTGGGCACCGCCCAGTACCTCTCACCGGAGCAGGCCCGCGGCGAGTCCGTGGACGCCCGCTCGGACCTGTATTCCACCGGATGCCTCCTCTACGAGCTCCTCACCGGTCAGCCGCCCTTCCAGGGCGACTCCGCGGTGGCCATTGCCTACCAGCACGTGCGGGAGATCCCTAGCCGGCCCTCCTCTCTGGCGGCAGACGTCCCCGAGTCCCTGGACCGGGTGATCCTCAAGTCGCTGGCCAAGAGCCGTGAGGACCGTTACCAGGACGCCGCCCATATGCGTGCCGACCTTCAGGCGGCCGCGCGGGGCATGTCCGTGGCCGCTCCGGCCGCCGACTCCTGGTCCCCGGCCACCTCGGTCATGGCCTCACCGGCCGCCGAGCCGGTCCATCCCACCTCCGCCTTCGCCCAGGTGCCCTCCGGGGCCTCCCCGACGCCCGCGGCGAAGGCGGCCGAGGAGCCCGAGGAGAAGCCCAAGAGCCACGCCTGGATCTGGATCCTCGTGTTCCTGCTGTTCGTGGCCCTGGCCGTCGTCGCCGGCCGGTGGGCCTCCGGCGCCTTCGACACCCGGCCGACCCCGACGCCGAGCGCCACCGTCAGTAAGGTGGACGTGCCTGACGTCAGTGGTCAGGGATGAGGAATCGGCGAGGAAGACCATCGAGGACGTCGGCCTGAAGTTCGCCAAGGACGAGGTCGCCAACGACACCGTCAGCGAGGGCCTGGCCGTCTCCTCCGACCCCGAGAAGGGGACGAAGGTCGAGGCCGGCACCACCGTCACCGTCCACTTCTCCACCGGCTCGGCCATGGTCAAGGTGCCGGACCTGGAGGGCAAGTCCCAGAGCGAGGCCCGCGACGCCCTGAAGAATGCGGGGCTCGAGGCCGGCAACGTCACCCAGGAGGACTCCGCCTCGATCGCCAAGGACCGGGTCATCTACACCAACCCTTCGTCGGGCACCTCCGTCGAGCGCGGGACCACGGTGGACCTCGTGGTGTCCACCGGTAAAGCCTCCGTCCCCGACGTCTCCGGCCAGGACGAGGCCACGGCCAAGAAGACCATCGAGGACGCCGGCCTGAAGTTCAAGCGGGGCGACGACGTCACCTCCGCCGACGTCGAGCAGGGCAAGGCCGTCTCCTCCGACCCGGCCGCAGGCTCCAGCGCCTCGGCTGGAGACACGGTCACCGTGCACTTCTCCAGCGGGGCGGCAGCCACGCCGACACCGACGCCGACCGCCATGGTCACCGTCCCCTCGAATCTCAACGGGAAAACAGTCGACGATGCGACTGAAGAACTGCGGAATGTCGGCCTCACCGTCGGCACCCAGGTCCAGCAGTCCTCCGACAAGGTGGATTCTGGAAAAGGTCATCGGCACGGAGCCAAAAGCCGGCACTCGGTTCCTGCTGGTTCGAGTGTCAACCTCACGGTCTCCACGGGTAAAGGTGGGGAGACAATGGCCACCAGCAACCAGCCAACCCCGTTCCTGGTGGCGGGGGCGGCAACTGATCATCGAAGAGCTCCCGTTCTGGACTCGATCTGATCCTTCGCTCATACGGCTGGCCCTTGAGACGTCGCAGTCTCAAGGGCCAGTTGCATAACTGTCACCCCAGCAGGCCGGCGCGCTCGGCGAGGACCGCCAGGTGCACCCGGTTGCGGGCGCCCACCCGGTCCTGGGCACTGTGCAGGTGGGTCTTGACGGTGGAGGGCGAGATGTAGAGCCTGCTGGCGATCTCCTCGGTGGTCAGCCCCTCGGCGGCGGCCGCGATGACGTCCAGCTCCCGCCTGCTGAGCCCGGCCGCGGCCTGCCTGGCCTGCGCCACGGCACGCCCGCGCTCCTCGGCACGGGCGTCGTAGGCCGCCACCACCGGGGCCGCGGCTGCCGGTTGGGAGCGCACGTACCGCAGGAGCTCGGCCAGCGCCCCGGGGGACAGGACAGACCTCGCCCGCCATGACCCGGCGCAGCCCGGCGTCGAGCTCCTCGGAGGCGGAGTACTTGAGCAGGTACCCCACGGCGCCGGCCTCGATGACCCGCACGACGGCGTCGTCCACGTCCCAGGTGGTCAGGGCCACGATGTGGGGTGGCGCGGCGCCCGGCAGATCTGACGCGTGGCCTCGATCCCGTCCACGTGACGGGCATGCCCAGGTCCATGAGCACGATGTCGGCCTCGATGCGACCGACGGCGTCAATCGCCTGACGGCCGTCTCCGGCCTCGGCGACCACCACGTAGTCTCTCTCGGCCGCAGGAGCGGCTGATGGCAGCGCGGGTGAGCGGGTCGTCGTCGACGAGGATGATGCGGACAGACACTGTGGCACCGGGGAGCCGGACTGGAGGGCGAGGCTGAGGCGGCGGAAGGTGGGGCACGGGGCCAGCCTAGGTGCGCGCGCCGCCAGGTACACCATCCCTACGGCCCAGGCGCACTGTTTCTTCAGGCCGGCTGCCCAGCGCCTCGCCGATATCTCCCGAGGCCCGGGCGGGTCAGCGGCCGGTTTGGCGGGAGTCCGCGGAGCTGCCAGGGCAGGTGCGCGCTCACCACGAACCTGCCGTGGCGTCGGGGCCGGCGTGGAACGCTCCGCAGATCTCCGCCCTGCCGGCCATACCTCTCAGGCCGGGAGCTGCCCTGGGAGTCGCCGGCCCCGAGCCGGGTCTGAGCCGACGTCGTCGGCCGGGGGCGTCCTGGAAGCCTGGGCGCCCTGCTCGGTTGCCCGTTCCTGACGGGGATCTGGTTGGCGCAGGTGATGTCGATGCCGGCCTCCGGCCCCTCCCTCGACGCGCGCAGCTGACGCTCATGCCGGGTGAGTGCTTGCGGGCGTTGGTCAGCGACTCCTGGACGATCCGGTAGACGGCGCGGGAGAGCACCTCGTCGGCCTCGGAGGCGCGATCGAGGTAGATCGATGAGCTCAGCGGCTGGCGGGCGGCGAGTACTCCGTCCACGACCTCCTTGAGGTCCTCCAGTCGCGGGGCGGGCTCGGACGCGCCCACCGGCTCACGCAGCACGGCGAGCAGGAGCGCAGGTCCCGCATGGCACCCTGAGCCTCCTCCCGCACACGCTGGGCGGCGGCCCGGGGATCATCCTCATCCGAGGTGCCCGCCGGAGCCGAGCCGCCCTGTGAGTCCGACGTCGCCAGCACCCCTTGCTCGAGGGCGGCGGCGTGAAGGGCGAGCAGTGAGAGGCGGTGGCCGAGTCCGTCGTGCACCTCGCGGGCCACCCGCTCGCGCTCGGCCTGCAGGCTGACGGTGTCCGCCAGACGGGTCGAGGTTCGGGTCTGCTCCTGGGCGGTGCGCTCGGCGCGGGCCGAGGCGTCGGCGGCCTCCCGGGCCCGGCGCCGCGCCTCCTTCTCCCCGTCACGCGCGCGCAGCCACAGTCCGACGGCGATCGGCAGGGCCATCGCCACCATCGTGAGGAACAGCACCTGCGGCGTCGAGACGCGTGTGATGACATGCGGGTCGGGGGATCCGGAGGTGAGATTGCTGATCATCGAGTTCCCGGTGGAGCCGTAACTCGCGTCGCGGAAGAGCGCCGCAAGGGTGCCGATGACCAGCAGCACGCCCGTGGCCCAGGGCACGGGGTCACGCAGGGAGCGGGCCCGACGCACCACGGTGGTGAAGGCGATGAGTCCCAACGTGGTGTCCAGGGCGGCCGCGATGCTCGCGAGCGCCGAGCCGACCGTGATCGTCACTGGCCAGCGCCGGCGTAGGAAGACCGCCACGAGGAGCACCAGCCCCATCAGGATTCCGGCGGCGTCGAGGAGTGGGTGACTCTCCTCAGGACCCGCTCATGAGCGAAACGCGATCCCAGCGCAATGACGACCCCCAGGAAACACAGGGCGAACAGGCTCTGCGGAGTGCAGGACCGCGAGGGTCACCTCCAGGGCCCGGCGTTGCGACCGAGACAGGGACGCCGCCGTCGAAGGAACCGGACTCGCTGGGGCGAGGGGGCGACGCCGTCAGGGACCGATGGCATCGGCGCCCTGATAGGACGACCGCGTTCCGACGGCGGTAGTCGGACGCGGAGGATAGGCGGAAGAGGCAGGGGCGTGGAGGCGGGATATCCGGATACATGGGGTGGGGAGGGTGGCGGGCTGTCCCTGCAGGGATCGATGGCCCGGAGGTGGGTGCCGCCCGACCGACGCCGGGGCTGCCGCTCCAGCCCGGCACGGGCGGGTGCCGGGCGCAGGGGCGGGCGGGTAGCCGGGGACCGACATGTGCTCACTGTAGAGCCGGGCACTGACACGTGAGATCACCCGATAGGACACGATTCAGGCCGATGGAGCGCCGGGCACCGCCGTCCTTTTGGACAGGCGCGATGAGTGCCCTTTTGGACAGCCGCTCCCAGACTCATCGGTCGATGTGCACGGGGCGCCTCCGCCATCGTTGTTGCCGTCAGCCGATCCCGTCAGCTCAAGCAATGACTCAAACCAGTACCGGCGCTGCCGCGTCCCGCTCAGCGCCTTCCTCCCATATCTCGAAGGACCCCATCATGACCAACCCAGTCAGCCCAGCCAGCCCAGTCCCGCCCTCGCCCGCCGGCACTCCCTGTTCCGGGTACCCCATGCCGCCCGCCTTCGGTCCTGCTCCCGAGCCGAAGCGCTCCCTGGTTCGCCCGCCACAAGATCCTCACTGGTATCGGCGCGTCGTCGGCGTCTCGCGTCATCGCCTCGGCACTGAACGGCGGCGACGGCTCGGGGCAATCCGGCGCCGCCGCGCCCTCGCCCGTCGCCCAGTCAGTGGCCAGCGCCATCCCGCAGGAGACGGCCGGCCAGACTCCGCCGCGGCACCCAACCCGGAGCAGCCGGCTCAGGCCGACGACGCGGGCAAGGCCGACGCGGGCAAGAGCGACTCCGGCCTGAGCTTCCCCGGGATGCAGAAGGGCGACGTCGTCGGTCATGCGGGCGAGGCGATCGACGACGACGGCATCCAGGTGACCGCCACGCCCGTGTCCGCGGGCGATGCCACTCTGGGGCCCCACCGCCTGCTCCACCATCACGATCACCAACGGCTCCAAGAACACCCTGGACGTCAACGCCCTGGACTTCACGCTGCAGGACCCGGCCGGCTCGATCACTAACAGCGGTTTCCTGGGCTCGAGCAATCACCTGTCCGCATCCAAGCTCATCGCGGGCGGCTCGGTCAGCGGCGATGTCTGCTTCGACGCCGACGTGTCGGCCGGGGGCCAGTACGTGCTCCTCTACAAGCCCACCCTCTCGCTGTTCGGGCACCGCCGGGCCTGGGTCAACAATCTCTGACGCTCCACAGTGCCCACGGGTGCGTCTGACGCGTAAGGGGACATTCCGCGCGTCCGGGTGCGGTCCACAACTGGCCGGGGACATCCTGCGCGTGCGGGGACGGGAATCCTGTCCCCGCACGCGCCGTTTGTCCGCGGCTGTGCGGATTGTCCCCCGCCACATGGATCGTCCCCGGCCACCAACCAAGGAGGATCCACGAGGAGTCGACACGACATCTGTTGACACTTATGGTGGTGAAATGTCATCAGATTGTCAGGAGGTGTCAGATATGAACCAGGAGCCCGCAGCCGCCAGCTCGGGCGGCATCGCCTCGTGGCCGCGCGTGACCTGGGAGACCCTGCCCTGGCGCCCCCGCGACGGCGCCATCCTCAGCGCTCGTCAACGTTCTCGCCCGCCGGCCACCTACGTCGCAGCCGTGGTGCCGCCCATCGCTGAGCCGTCGTCACCCTTCCGACGGCGGTCCTGGCCCGTGAGGCGGCCGCGGTGGCCGCCGTGGCGCGCTTCGACGCGACCGCGGCCTCCACTCTCCTTCCCTTCACCGCGTTGCTCCTGCGCAGTGAGTCGAGCGCGTCCTCACGCATTGAGCGGCTGACGTCGTCGGCCCGGCGCATCGTGGAGGAGGAGGCCTTCGGCGAGGACCGCAGCAGCGGCAACGCCGCCCTCATCGTGGCCAACACCCGGGCGATGGAGACGGCCGCCGGGGCACCCTGGCCGCTGGACCTCAGCTCGCTGCTGTCGATGCACCGGGTTCTGCTGGAGAGCTCGGACTCGACGATCGCGGGCAGGCTCCGACAGGAACCGGTGTGGATCGGCGGCTCGGACCTGTCCCCGGCAGGTGCCCTGTTCGTCCCTCCTCACCATGAGGGGTGCCGGCGGCGCTGGAGGACCTGCTCGCCTTCATGCGGCGCCCGGATCTGCCGCCGCTGACCAAGGCGGCGCTGGCGCACGCCCAGCTGGAGACGATCCATCCCTTCGCGGACGGCAACGGCCGCACCGGGCGGGCTCTCGTGCACGTCCTGCTGGCGGGGGAAGGGCTGTCCCGCACCGCGCCGCTGCCGCTGTCGGCGATCCTGCTGACAAACGTGGAGACCTATTTTCCAGGCCTTGGACGAGTACCGGTCGGGATCTCCACTGGCCGTAGTGGAGCTGTTCATCGAGGCGGCACGGCGTGCGGCGGAGCTCGGGTCCTGGGCGGGCCGGGAGCTCGACGACATGCACACGCAGATGCAGGAACGCGTGTCCTCGCGTGCCGGGACCCCCGACCGGGATCTCGTGCGTCTGCTGGTCTCCCAGCCGGTGATGGACGTTCGTGGGGCGGCCGCCGCACTGGGGGTGTCGGAGCAGGCGGCGCGGCGCGCGTTGGAGCGCCTGGAGGCCGCCGACGTCGTTCGGGGGCTACCAGGTCTCCAGGGGCCGTCGCGCATGGAGGGCTCAGGACGTCCTGGACCTCATGGACGAGGTGGCCGCGGGGATCGGACGCCGGCAGGCGCCCGCGGACGTGTGAGGGGACGGGCGTTGAAGAATGAGGAGGCGGACGGCGCTCAGATGCCGCGGGCGGACAGGACGCCGTCGATCGCGCGCAGCTCATCGAGGATCTGGGAGTCGATCTCGCCCTCGATGTCGACCAGCGTCACCGCCAGCTCGCCGCGCGACTTGTTGAGCAGGTTGGCGATGTTCTGCCCGTGCTGGGCCACGATCGTGGAGACCTGGCCGACCATGTTGGGCACGTTGCGGTTGACGATGACGAAGCGGTGCGTGCCCTCCCTGTCGCGCCATGACGGCCTCGGGGAAGTTGACCGAGTTGTGCACCTGGCCGTCCTCGAGGAAGCCGCGCAGGGAGTCAGCGGCCATGATGGCGCAGTTGCGCTCGGCCTCCTTGGTGGAGGCACCCAGGTGGGGCAGGGAGATGCACTTGGGGTGCTTGTGGACCTGCGTGGAGGGGAAGTCGCACACGTAGCCGCGCAGCGTGCCCTCATCGAGGGCGGCCACGACGGCGTCGGTGTCGACGATCTCGGCGCGCGCGAAGTTGAGCAGCACCGCGGTCTCCTTCATGAGGGCCAGGCGCTGGGTGCTCACCAGTCCGCGGGTGGCGGGGATGAGGGGCACGTGGACGGTGAGGATGTCGGCGCGGCGGAAGACCTCCTCCATGGAGTCGGCCCGCTCGACCTCGGCGCTCAGTGTGCCAGGCGTGCTCCACCGAGATGCCCGGGTCGAAGCCGACGACGTTGAGCCCCAGCCCCAGGGCCGCGTTGGCCACCTGCACGCCGATGGCCCCCAGCCCGACGACACCGAGCGTGCGGCCGGGCAGCTCGAAGCCGACGAACTGCTTCTTGCCGGCCTCGACGGCCTTGGCGATCTCGGCGTTGTCGCCCTCGAGGGTGTGGGCGAAGCGGGCCGCCGGGATGAGATTGCGCGAGGCGATGAACAGGCCAGCCAGGACCAGCTCCTTGACGGCGTTGGCATTGGCTCCGGGGGTGTTGAACACGGGCACGCCGCGCTCGGTGAGTGCGTCCACCGGGATGTTGTTCGTGCCGGCACCGGCACGGGCCACCGCCAGGACCGAGTCCTCGATGGGGGTGTCGTGGAGCTTGGCCGAGCGCACCAGGAGGGCGTCGGGGTCCTCCACGGAGCCGCCGACCTCGTAGAGGTCGTCGGGCAGGCGGGACAGGCCGGCCCCGGAGATGGCGTTGAGGGTGCGGATACGGAACTTGTGGTCAGCGGTGCTGGTGGTCACGGAGGTACTTTCTTCAGGGCGGTCTGGAAGGAAGGAGCCGGCTGCGGCTCGAGGGACAGAGGGAGCCGGAGGGGAGCTCAGGCCCGAGCGGCGAAGTCGGTCATGTAGTCGATGAGGGCGCGCACGCCCTCGATCGGCATGGCGTTGTAGATGGAGGCGCGCATGCCGCCCACGGAGCGGTGGCCCTTGAGGTTGGTCAGGCCCGCGGCCTGGGCGCCGGCCAGGAAGTCGGCGTCGAGGGCGGGGTCGGCCAGGGTGAAGGGCACGTTCATCCACGAGCGCGAGCGCTTCTCGACCGGGTTGGCGTAGAAGTCGGAGGAGTCGATGGCGCCGTAGAGGAGCTCGGCCTTGGCGCGGTTGCGCTCGGCCATCGCCTCCAGGCCGCCGCCGTCCTCGATCCAGTGGCCGATGAGTCCCAGCAGGTAGATGGCGAAGGTGGGGGGCGTGTTGAGCATGGAGTCGGCGTCGGCCATCTTCTGATAGTCCAGGACGGTGGGAGTCACCCGGCGGGCCCGCCCCAGCAGGTCCTCGCGCACGATGACGACGGCCAGCCCCGAGGCCCATGTTCTTCTGGGCGCCGGCGTAGATGAGGCCGTAGCGGCTCACGTCGATGGGCCGCAGGAGGATCGTGGAGGAGAGTCGGCACGAGCGGGACGTCGCCGGCGTCGGGCACGTGAGTCGAACTCGACGCCGCCGATGGTCTCGTTGGGCGTGTGGGTGCAGGTAGCGGGCGGCCTCGGGGACGGCGAAGGAGCCGGGCTCGGGCGTGGTCGTGTAGGAGGAGGCGGCCTCGTCGGCGGGCACGACGACGTCGAGCTCGTAGGCGCCGGCCTGCTTGATGGCCTTGGCGGACCACTGGCCGGTGTTGAGGGTGAGGCGACCGAGTCACCGGGGGCGGTCAGGTTGAGGGGGATGCCAGCGAACTGGGCGCTGGCCCCGCCCTGGAGGAAGAGGACGCGAGTAGTTCTCGGGGACGGACAGCAGTCGGCGCAGCGTGGCCTCGGCATCGGCCGCGCAGGCCACGAAGTCGGCTCCGCGGTGGGAGACCTCCAGGACGGACATCCCCGATCCGCCCCAGCTGGTGAGCTCGGAGGCGGCCTGCTCGAGGACCGGCAGGGGAAGCTGGGCGGGACCGGCGGAGAGATTGAAGACGCGCACGGAGTCATCATTGCCGCTTATGCGCGCAGCGGCAATCTCGTCCCACCTGGCGACGACGACGCCCGCGCCCTCAACCCATCCCTCGGTCCTCGCGAGCACTGGGCGCCCTCCACGGCCGACACCCAGTCGTGACGCTCAGCGACATGACTGTGACGTACGACCGTTGAAAAGCGGAGTAATCTGGATCTCACCAACCCCACGCAGGTTGATGACACCCAGCGCCGTGCGAAGAAGCACAGCGCTTCATGCCTGTCAACTCTGCACGTTGTCAGCGATAGCACAGAGACGTCGACCGACTGACCGGTAGGGTTGCCTTCACCCTCACGCCTACCTAAAAGTTCTCATGATCACATCACAGAACGACGACAACCGCTCGTCAGCCTCCGAAGCTCCCATCTTCGGAGCCACGCAGGAAGCGCCCTCCAACGGCGGAGGCACAGATCGTCCCCGCACACCGAGCCGTCAGGCACTGAGCCGTCAGATGCTCAACCGGCTCCGCAAGGGCCGCAAACCGCGCCTCGGCGTCATCATCATGGCGCTCGTCGCCGTCGTGTCCCTGTCGACCGGGTTCCGGGCCTGCAACTGCAGCCGGGCCTGGACCGAGGTCTCGGCAGGAACCACACCCGAGTCCAACCCGCTCAAGGGCATGATGCCCTTCGCGCCGTCGGACGCCTCCCACTCGCCCGGCCTGCCCGAGTCGGCCCCGCCCTACACGATGGAGTGGCTGACGCTGCCGGTCAGCGACGTCGTCACCGGGCCGGCTCCTACTCGTGGGACGGGCTCGAGGCGCACCTCAACGCCATCGCCTCACGCGGGCACCAGGCGGTGCTGCGCTTCTACGTCGACTACCCCTGGCGCCCCAGCGGCATGCCGGCTCACATGCTGAGCTCCCACGGGTCCCGACCCACGAGTACACGGTCTGCGGCAACGCGCCGGGCCAGTCGCTCGCACCCGACTACAACGACCCCGAGATGATGTCGATGCTCACCGGCTTCGTCTCCACCCTGGAGCCAGCAGTACGACGGCGATGCGCGCCTGGCCTTCATCACCCACGGCCTTGTGGGCTTCTGGGGCGAGGGCACACCTGCCCTGATGAACGGTAAGGTCTCCGGGAGAACCCTCCGGTGAGAACTGGATGCCCTCGACGGCCAACCAGAACACCCTCATCGACACCTGGGACAGCGCCTTCCAGGTGACGCCGACGATGGCCCGCTACCCGTCCGCGGAGACGGTCAGAGTGCGGCGTCGGCTACCACGACGACTCCTTCGGCTACGAAACCACGGGGACCGCCAACTGGCACTTCCTGCCGCAGCTGAAGAACGCGAAGGCGGACCAGGCCTGGCAGCAGTACCCGATCGGCGGCGAGGTCTACCCGGGGATCCAGGGTGCTCGGTGCGCAACCCGGGCAGCTGCATGTCCTCGGGCTCCAACGGCGCAACGGTGGACATCGACGCCTCCATCAAGGCCACGCACGCCAGCTGGCTGGTGGACAACTGGGCCTTCACGACGACGCTGAGCGGCACTGAGCGAGAGCGCGCCGTGCAGGCCTCCGCCGAGACCGGCTACGACCTGTCGGTGGCGCGCTGGCGCATGCGCCACGGCAAGGTCGAGGTGCAGATCGCCAACAACGGGGTGGCCCCCTTCTACTACAACTGGAGCGTGGAGGCGGTGGCCATCAACACCTCGACCGGAACGGAGGTCGGGCGCACGACGCTCAGCGGTGACCTGCGCAAGATCGAGGTCGGTAAGACCCAGACCTTCTCCGGGCAGCTGCCGGAGGACCCGGCCGGTGAGAACACGATCCTGGTGCGCGTGGTCAACCCGCTGGAGTCGGGCCAGCCGCTGCGCTTCTCCAGTGCCGGCCAGGGACCAGACGCTCCCCGGCTACCTCACCCTGGGCCGCACACCCACCAAGTAGGGCGGGCCGGCCTTTCTGGCGACGGTTCCGACGACCGTTCCGACGACGCAGTCCCCGGTGCACGCATCGGGGACTGCGATTCGCTTCGGGGACGTACTTCTCCCACAGACGACTGCAGACGGACCGCAGTGGTCTGCGGGAGAACGCAGTCCTCACGGAAAAAGTACGTTCTCGATCGGACCCGGCTGACCCCGGCCGACTCCTAACCCCGACGCCGTCTCAGCCCCGCCTCACAGCGGGTAGGCCGACGCCGTTCCCTCGATGGCCTCGGTGAGGTCGATCTCGCGCTCACCCAGGCTGAAGCGATAGCGGCCCAGGATCTCCAGGGACTCGTCCTCGGCGGAAAGGTAGGCGCGCACGGCCTCCTTCTCCCTCGTCGTCGAGCCAGGTCATCTGGTCCGACAGGCACCGGTAGCGGCTGGCCTCGGCGACGTCGCGCAGCCACTGCATCTGGGTGTCGTCCAGGAGGTTGCGGCGGTGACGGAAGAAGACGACGTCGGGTCGACCCCGATGACCCGCCCAGCCAGAGCCGGTTGATGCCGGCGTGCAGGGCGTTGTAGGCCTTGGCGTCGGATAAGTCGTCGAGGCGTAGTTCTCCACATGGGGCTACGTCCGGCCCCACCCGCACCGCGTCGAGCAGCCCGAGCGAGGGCATGATGAGGGGCCCCGGACCCCAGGAGGAAGGTCTCCTCGCCAGCGGTGTCGCGCACAAGGCGCAGCCCGGTGCGGTAGGCCTCCTCGCGGTCGATCTGCCGGTGGCGGTATCCGGGAATGGCGGCGGCGTTGATGAAGTCGAGCTTGAGGTAGCTGAAGCCCCACCGATGGACGATCTTGGCGATGAGCTTGCGCACGTAGGTCTGGGCGGTGGGGTGGGTCGTCCAGCGCGTAGTAGTCGGCGCCCCAGTTGGAGCCGGCCACGGCCAGCCCGCCGTCGGCGTTGTGGACGAACATCTCCGGGTAGTCGCGCACCGCCCGGGAGCCGGGCAGGGCGATGAAGGGCGCCACCCACAGGCCCGGCTGCATGCCGACCTCGCGGATCCGGGCGGCGGCGGCCTCCATGCCGTCGCCGAAGCTCTCGCCGGCCTCCCAGTCGCCGACCGCGACCTCCCAGCCGTCGTCGATCTGGAGGGTCTTGAAGCCCAGCTCGGCGACCTGCGGGATCTCGCGCTCAAGGGCCTCCTGCGAGATGCCCTCGTAGTAGGAGTACCAGGAGCACCACACGCTCTGCGGCTCAATGGGCCGGCTGCCCAGGCTCTCGCCGAGCTCGCGCGCGTAGCGGGCCATGACGGCGGTGGCCGGACCGGGCAGGATCACCCAGCGCGCCGGATCGCCGGACTCGGTGAAGGCCTCCAGGACCGCGGTGTCGGCACGCACCCGCGGCGTGCGCCCGTCCAGGCAGCCCACGAGCAGCGCCCCGGCGGAGTCCTCCAGGACCGCCATCCAGGCCGAGTGGTGGCGGACCGGGTCGTCCCAGGGGTCGTCGTCGGCGGTCCGACGGCGCTGCTGGCCCGCGATGCGCATCGGCGCCTCGCTCAGACGGCGCCATCCCGACGGCGACCAGGAGTTCTGTCCGGTGCGGTAGAACTCGCCGTCGCGCATGTCGTGCAGGAGGGTCAGGTGCGAGGCCTCCACGTAGACCGCGCCGGTGGCGCCGCCGGCCCCGTGCTGGTGGACACCGTGCCGTCGCAGGCCAGGGCGATGCTGCGCCCGGTCAAGGTGATGTGGTGAATCATGCGCTCTCCTCGAATCCTGCCTAATCCTGCCTGCGAGCGAGGTCCCTGCGAAACCCCGGCCCCGCCCGGCTCGCACTGTACGTGATGGCGCCGCCCTATCGACGTCTTCTTCATAGGCGACGCGGCTCCGTGCAGTTTATGAAGAAAACATCGGTGAGTGCGGATTCCGCTGGCCCCGGTGGAAGTAGGCCGCAAGATCCGCGTCGAGCTCGGGCACGTCGTAGGGCACGGACCCCGAGCGAAGGGACCGGGTGGCCAGCACGCCCGCCGCGACCGCCTCGCGCGCGGAGACCGGGGAGGCGTCGGTGAGGCCGCCGGCGCGCACGAAGCGCAGGAACTCGTCGATGGCGAGCTGGTCGGCGCTGTCGTGCCCGGTGCCCTCCTCGGCGATGACGTACTCCTCGGTGGCGCGCTCGGCGTAGTGCTCCGTGCGCTCGGTCCACACCTTGACGACGTCGCCGGCGCCGTCGCCGAGGTTCTCGGCCCGGCCGCGGGTGCCGATGACCGTGTAGCTGCGCCAGTAGTCAGGGGTGAAGTGGCACTGCTGGTAGGAGGCCATGACCCCGTTGCGCATGGTCATCATGAGCATGGAGTGGTCCTCGACGTCGATGACCGGGTTCAGCTCGTTGACCTCGTCGGCCGGCCAGTGGTCGAGGCTGAACCAGTCCTGCATGACGGTGCCGGCGCTCCCGCCCGCGGCTCGGCGCTCGGCCTCGCCGTAGACCATGAGCCCGCCCATACCGACGACGCGGGCCGGGTCGAGCCGGCCAGCCAGCTCATGACGTCGATGTCGTGAGCGGCCTTCTGCAGCAGCAGGCCGGTGACGTGGCGGCGCTCGGCGTGCCAGTCTCGGAAGTAGTAGTCGCCGCCGTTGCCCACGAAGTGACGGCACCAGATGGCCTTGAGCGCCCCGATCCGCCCGGAGTCGATGACTGACTTCAGCAGTCGCACCACCTCCATGTGGCGCATGTTGTGACCCACGTAGAGGCGGGTGCCGGTGCGCCGGGCCGTGGTCAGGATGCGGTCGGCGCCCTCAATGGTGATGGCCAGGGGCTTCTCCAGGTAGACCGGGACGCCGGCCTCGAGGAAGAAGCAGGCCAGCTCCTCGTGCGTGTCATCGGGGGTGGTCAGGACGACGGCGTCGAGCCCGCACTCCAGCAGGTCGCGGTGGTCGGCCACGACCGCGATCCCCTCGGGCAGGAGGCGCTCGGCGCGCGCGGCGGCGTCAGGCGCGGTGTCGGCCGCGGCGACGAGCCGGGCCGGCACCGGTGAGGAGTCCGCGAGCGCCGCCAGGTAGCAGCGGGCTCCGATGCCGACAACACCGACCCGCAGCTCACGTGATGATTCAAGCATCTTCTCCGGTCTCATCTGGGTCGGCCCGGCCTCGCGGTCTCGTCCTGCCTGTGCGCCGGCGTCATCGGTTCACCGCCTTCAGCTCTTCTGACGGGCCGCCCACCAGGAGCGCAGTGCCTGACGGGCCAGGTCCTCGCCGATCGGTCCCTTCTCCATGCGCAGGTCCATGAGGAAACGGTATGCCTCACCGACGACCGGACCGGGGGGCACGCCGAGCTCGGCCATGATCTGGCCGCCGTCGAGGTCCGGGCGGATAGCGGCCAGCTCCTCGGCGGCGCGCAGGGCCTCGATGCGCTCCTCGAGGTCGTCGTAGGCGCGGTCCAGCATGGCCGCCTTGCGACGGTTGCGGGTGGTGACGTCGGCCCGGGTGAGCCGGTGGAGGCGCTCCAGGAGGGGACCGGCATCGGTGGCGTAGCGGCGCACGGCCGAGTCCGACCAGGCGGCGTCGGCGTACCCGTGGAAGCGCAGGTGGAGCTCGACCAGGCGTGAGACGTCCTTGATGGTCTGCTTGTCGAAGCGCAGCGCCCGCAGGCGCTGGCCGTCATCCGGGCGCCGACGTGGTCGTGGCCGTGGAAGGTGACGGTGCCGTCGGGCAGGAAGCGACGGGTGGCGGCTTGCCGATGTCGTGGAGGATCGCGGCCAGGGCGCAGGACCAGGTCGGGGCCGGGGACGGGGCCGTCGGGGCCCGGTCTCCAGGTCGACGGCCTGGTCCAGGACGGTCAGGGTGTGCTCGTAGACGTCCTTGTGGCGCTTGTGCTCGTCAACGGTCTCGCGCAGGGCGCTCAGCTCGGGCAGGATCACGTCGGCCACGCCGGTGTGGACCAGCAGCTCCAGTCCGCGCCGGGGCCAGGGGCTGATGAGCAGTCGCTCGAGCTCGGCGCGCACGCGCTCGGCGGAGACGATCTCCAGGCGGGAGGCCATCTCCTCCATGGCGGTCGCTGACGTCCATCTCGACGTCGAAGCCGAGCTGAGCGGCGAAGCGGGCGGCCCGCATGATGCGCAGGGGTCGTCGTCGAAGGACTGCTCGGCGCTGACGGGGGTGCGCAGGACCCCGGCGGCCAGGTCCGCCAGGCCGCCGCAGGGGGTCGACGAGCTCGAGGTCGGGCAGGGCGCAGCGCCATGGCGTTGACGGTGAAGTCTCGGCGGGTGAGGTCCCCGGCGAGGGTGTCGCCGTAGGTGACCTGGGGCTTGCGCGAGCCGACCTCGTAGGCCTCGGTGCGGTAGGTGGTGACCTCCACGATGGTGGGAGCCCTTGCGCGCGCCGATGGTGCCGAAGGCCCGACCCACATCCCAGGTGGTCTCGCCCCAGGCGGCCAGGATCTCCTCGGTCTGCTCGGGGCGCGCCGAGGTGGTCAGGTCCAGGTCGTGGGGGGCGACCCCGAGGAAGGCGTCTCGCACGGGTCCGCCGACGAGGGCGATCTCATGACCGGCGCGCACGAAGGCGTGCCCCAGGGCGGCCAGGGCGGGGGGCAGCCTTTCGAGGGCCGCGCGGGCCCGTGGCGTCAGGCCGCGGTCGTCAGCGGAGGCGTCCGATGAGATCGGTGGATCGACGGAATCGGGTGCGCAGTCATCGGCCCAAGCCTGCCATGAACCGTGACGACGGCGCTGTCGCGCACCGTGCCGCAGGTACCGTCGTGAGGACCGTCTCCCGCATGTCACACAGGCCGCCTACGGGCGGCGCGGTTGTGTGCGACGACGTACTCGGCCAGAGGCATCCGGCGGCCTCGACGCCCTAGAGTGTCCCTATGCCCTCGCCACGCACTCGCACGCCCCGCGCCGGAAACCCGGCTCATCGGGCGAGTGCACGCTCTCTGCCGATCGTCAACGAGACCAGTGCCGGCGGCCTGGTCGTTGACGTCCAGAACGGTCAGGCCTTCACGGCGGTCATTGCGCGGCGCAACCGCGGCGGCCGCCTGGGTGAGTGCCTGCCCAAGGGCCATCTGGAGGGAGCCGAGACCCCCGAGCAGGCGGCGGTTCGCGAGATCATGGAGGAGACCGGCATCACCGGCCGTGTTCTTCGGCACCTGGCGACGATCGACTACTGGTTCGCCGGTCACGAGCACCGCGTCCACAAGGTGGTGCACCACTTCCTGCTGGAGGCGGTCAGCGGGACCCTGACCACGGAGAACGACCCGGACCACGAGGCCGAGGACGTCGAGTGGGTGGCTCTGGACGATGTCTCCACCGCCTGGCCTACCCCAATGAGCGCCGTATCGTGGCCGCGGCCTGGGACATCCTGGTGGGGGATGGATGACCGGCGCCACCGATCTGTGCGCGAAGGTGGTCACCACGCTGGGCTCCGGGCTGCGGAGGAGTGCGATGGTGACCATCGTCGCCCTGCTGGGCGTGGTGAGCCTGCTGGCGTTGCCACTGACCACCCCACCGGCGGCTCAGGCGAGCCCGATCTCCGGCGTCGTCATGGCCTCCGGCGGGATCCCGGGCGGGATCTCAACCGAGATCGCACCGGTCGCCCCGGCGAAGCCGTCCGCACCGCCGACGCCGTCGTCTTCATCATCGGCCTCGGCGACGAGGACGAGCCCGTCCGCCCAGAACCCGGGTCAGGGCACCGGCCAGGGCGCCGAGGGCTCGGTGGCGCCGCACACCGAGGGTGCCGCCAACCAGGTGACGATGAGTATCGACGCGCTGACCCCCGAGGTGCTTCACAGCGATCAGGACCTGACCCTGACCGGCACCATCACCAACGGGACCGGCCAGGTCCTGACCGGGGTGGACCTGGCCGCCCGGGTCCAGCGGTCCACGGAGGTCACGAGCCACAGTCTCAGGGAAGTGGCTGGCCGGCACTGACGAGTCCGGTTTGTCCGACCCGTTCACGGTCCCGCTGGGACGCGACCTCCAGCCGGGCGAGGTCACCCAGTTCTCCGTCACGATCCCGGCCGACCAGCTGCCGCTGACCGGTGACGACCAGTGGGGACCGCGCGGCATCGCCGTGAGCCTGCAGTCCCAGGACTCGCCCCTGGCTCAGGATCGCAGCGTCCTGGTGGGGACAGCGGCGCCTCCGTCGCGCCGGTGCGCCTGACCACCTTCATCCCGGTGACCGCCTCCGCGCAGGAGCGGCGGTCCTGCCGGGTCCGCGCACCCAGGAGCGCGCAGAGACCTCACCCGCATCCACAGCCGGGTGCTGGGGCTGCTGAGCATGGCCGGTGACGGCACTCGTGGTGCCGTGGACCCGGCGCTGGTCGAGGCCCTGGGCGTGACGTCCGCCAGCCTGGAGGAGGCGGCCCGCAACGGCGGCTCCCAGCCCTCGACTCCGGACGCGGCCCCTCAGGCGCCTCAGGGTGCTGAGTCGTCCACGTCGGCATCGCCCACTGCGTCCGCGTCAGCCCCCTCAGCCTCCGCCGACCCGTCGTCATCGACGTCGTCCTCAGCCTCCTCGCCGTCCTCCGGCTCATCGGGCTCATCGGCCTCGTCGTCTCCGTCGGCGAGCGCCACCGCGTCGTCGAGCAGCAAGACCCCCGACGACGTCACCCAGCTCTCCGCCGCCGTCATGCGGGCCATCGGCAACGGCGGTCTGGTGGCCCTGCCGTGGGGCGACTCGGATACCGCCGCGCTGGCGCACCTGCAGCAGACGGGTCTCATCGAGACCGCCGCGCAGCGCACCCGGGAGTCGGCCATCGCCAAGGCGGGGGCGCCGACGTCGCTGTCCTGGCTGGCCTCCAGCGTCATGGACTCCACCACGGCCCAGGCGCTGCCGCAGTCGGCATCCACCGTCATCGCCTCGCCCACCTCCTTGCCGTTGGCCGAGGAGCTCACCTACACCCCCTCCGGCCTCGGCGCGCTCGACAACCGTGCGGTCCTGCTTCCCGAGCAGTCCCTGTCGGAGTCCCTGGCCGGCACGGACTCCGAGGCAGACGCCTCATCCCAGAGCCAGCAGGCGACCCCACCCAGCCAGGCCGGCCAGACCGCACAGACCACTCAGGCCGCAGAGCTCGACACCCGCCAGCTGCTGCGCGGCAACAGCGCGATCCTCACCCGCCAGTCCCCGGCCCTGGGACGCGACATCGTCGTGGCGCTGCCCCGCCAGGAGGCCTCCACCACGGATCCCTCCGCCCTGCAGGAGCGCCTGGCCGCCCTGCGCTCCACCTCCTGGACCCAGCCCCAGAACCTGGGCGTCCTGCAGGAGCGCGCTCAGGCGGAGGTCGAGGCCATCGATGAGGGAACCTCGGGGACCGAGCGCTCCGAGCCGCCGGACAAGGTGACCGACGACGATGAGCTGCCCACCGCGACCCTCGCCGCTGCCGCGGGCACGGCCGGTACGCTCCAGTCGATCTCCTCGGTGCTCTCCGACCCGGCTGCACTGCTGGGTGACTACACGGACCTGGAGACCGTCGTCTCCTCCGCCTCATGGCGGGCCGACCCCGAGGCCCGCAGCGCCCAGGTGCCGGCCGCCGAGGCCGCCGGGAGCGCAGTGACCTCCTCGCTGGCCGCGGTGCCGTCGTCGACCATCAACCTCATCAGCTCTGAGGCGCAGCTACCGGTGCGGATCACCTCGTCCCTGGACCAGGACGTCACCGTCCAGGTCTACCTGGTCTCGGACAACAAGCGCCTCCAGGTCCCGCGCACCACCACCGTGACTGTGCCGGCCCACCATCAGGCCACGGTCACGGTGCCGATCCAGGCCGTCGGCTCCGGTGACGTGGGCCTGACGGTGCAGGTGCTCGCCGCGGACGGCACCACCGTGGGCACGCCCACCACCGTTCACATGCGGGTCCGCGCGGACTGGGAGAGCAGGGGAACCGGCGTGATCGTCGCGGTCCTGGTCTCCATCGTGGTGATCGGTACTGTGAGAACTGTACGACGAGGCCGCCGCACCGCGGTGACCCCGGCTGCACAGGAGACGGCATGAGCATGATCAAGCACGCACGAGCCCGGCGCTCCTCCTCCCAGGGGCGCAGCCAGGCGTCGCTGGCACGCTCCTCGGCCATCATGGCCTCGGGGACGCTGGTCTCCCGCGTCCTGGGCATGGTGCGCAACGCCCTCATCGTCATGGCGCTGGGCGCCACGGGTTCGGGAGCCGCGGACGCCTTCAACACGGCCAACAACCTGCCCACCTACCTGTACAACATGATGATCGGCGGCATCCTCAACGCCATTCTGGTGCCGCAGATCGTCCAGGCGCTCCGAAGGCGCAACGGTGAGGAGGTCGTCAACCGGCTCCTGACCGCCGCGGCCACGCTCATGCTGACGGTCACCTGCATCGCGACCGCGGCCGCGCCTCTCATCTTCACCCTCAACGCCAACTCCCTGGCTCAGGGGCAGTGGCGCTCACTGTCCTTCGCCTTCGCGATCTGGTTCATGCCGCAGGTCTTCTTCTACGGCCTGTACGCCCTGTGGGGGCAGGTGCTCAACGCGCGCTCGAGCTTCGGGCCCTACATGTGGTCCCCGGTGCTCAACAACATCATCTCGATCGCCTCGATCCTGTTCTACCTCCATGTCTACGGCCGCTACACCGCCGGGCAGAGTCCCGACATCTGGGGCGACGGCTGGGGCACGTTCATCTCGTCCAGGACCATGCTCCTGGGAGCGATGACAACCCTCGGCATTGCGGCGCAGGCCATCATTCTCTACATCCCCCTGGTGCGCTCCGGCTTCAGACCTCGCATCATCTTCGGGGTGCGGGGCCTGGGGCTGGGCAAGACCGTCAAGGTCGCCCTGTGGGCGCTGGCGGGCGTCGGCGTCGCCAGCCTGAGCAACTGGATCACCTCCAACCTGGGGTCCTACGCGGTCACGGCCTCCGAGCAGCCCCAGTACGCCGATGTCATCGTGCCCTCGACGACCATGTGGCTCAACGCCCTACCTGGTGTACATGCTGCCCCAGTCCCTGGTGGTCACCTCCATCATCACAGCCCTGTTCACCCGCATGAGCGAGAAGGCCGCGGCCGGTGACAGCGCCGGCGTGCGCGAGGACCTCTCCCTGGGGCTGCGCTCGGCGGGCGTCTTCACTGTCCTGGCCACGGCCGGCATCTGCGTCCTGGCCGTCCCGGCCTTCCAGCTCTTCACGCCGTCGATCACCCTGCCCGAGGCCCAGGCCAGCGCCCCCATGCTCATCGCCCTGGCGCTGGGCATCGTCCCGCAGGGCATCTGGTTCGGGACCCAGCGGGTCATGCTGGCCTACTCCGACACCAAGCGGCTGCTGCTGGCCGATGTCGTCGTCGGCGTCATCCCGGTGGTCCTGTGCGTCATGGCCTACTTCGTGGCCCCGGCCAACCACTGGATGACCTGGGCCGGCGCAGCCAACACGATCAGCCAGATCGGGGGCTGCGTGGCGGTCATCCCCATGATGCGCTCCCACCTGCCCAGCCTCGACGGCCGCAAGATCATCACCACCCACCTGCGTCTGGTCGTGGCGGTCGCGCCGGCGGTCATCGCCGGGATCGTCCTCAACCTGGTCATGGGCAACATCGACGGCGACTCCTCCCTGGCCAAGATGCTGGCGGCCTTCGGGCACATCGTCATCGTGGCTGCCGTCATGTCGATCATCTACCTGCTCATGGGTCGCGTCGTGGGGATCGAGGAGATCGCCGTCGCCTTCCGGCCCTTCTCGCGGATCCTGTCCACGATCGGTCGTCGGCTGCCCGGTGCGCCCGGACGGGTGGTGCTGGCGATCGCGACCTGGTTGTCCCCGCCGGCACCCACGACGCAGGCCACCGCGCAGATGCCCGCCGTCGCCCCGGCCCCAGCACCGGCACCGCCGCTCCGCCGGCGACGCAGTCCGTTTCCGACCCGTCGGGTTTTCGACGGGCCCGGACGTGCATAGTGCTGTTGGCTACACCAATAGCGCCACCCACGCCCCTGCACCCGCGGCGTCGTCGAGCTCGCAGGTGCGAACTCACCCCTGGGGCCAACCGGGTCAAATGGGCCAGACTCCCGCCCACGGCTCGTCGCCACAGGCCCCTGCCGGCTACACCCGGGACGGTCAGCCGGTCTACCCGCTCGCACCCCCGCCACCGGCGCCTTCGCAGGCAGCGGCTCCACCGCCGCCCACGAGCGCCGACTACGCGGCCGACGCCTCCCGCCGCTCCCAGGTCCCCGGGCGCTTCCCGCCCAACACTCCCGGGAGTATCCCGCCCTCACTACCCGCCAGCATTCCGCCTTCCCGCGAGCCCGCAAGGCCGCCTTCCGTCCAGTCGTCCCACACCCCGGCCCACACGAGCCACATCACCCCCAGTTCGGAGCCCCCAGACAGTTACGATGGGGTCAACTGGTTCAGATGGACAACCATCTCAAGGAAGGAGACGCATGTCGGAGGCGACGCCTATCGGCAGTGGTCGCTACGGGCTCCTGGGAACACTGTCCACCACGCTGCCGCGCATCATCAGGCACCGTGGCGTTGACACGATCCTGGATAGAGACGTCACGATCCTGGTTCTCACCGACGCGACGCTTCACCGTGACAACGTCCTGGAGTCGGCCAGCCGGGCCGTCCTGGTCGAGGACCAGCGCCTCCAGCAGGTCTACGACGTTGAGCGCGCCGAGCCCTCCGTCATCATCACCGAACCACTGAGCGGACGCACCTTCTCCTCCCTGGTCTCCCGGGGTATGCCCCCGGCGCAGGTGCGCGCCATCATCGGAGAGACCGCGCAGGCGCTCGACGCCGGTGCCCGCAGGGGCCTGCACCACCTCAACCTGTCTCCCGAGTCCATCCGGGTTCTTCCCGACGGCATGGTCAAGGTCAGTGGCCTGGGGATCGAGGCCGCCGCCCTGGACCTGGAGAGCCGGGTGGCCAGCCATGACCCGTCGGCCGCCGACCGCGCCGACGCCCGTGCTCTGGTGGAGATCCTCTACTACGGCCTGACCGGCCGGTGGCCGGGCAAGCGTCCGGGAATCCCCTCCGCGCCACGACTGGGCGGGGTCCCGGTCAAGCCCTCCACACTGGTGCCGCGGATCGACCCGATCCTGGACGAGCTGTGCGAACGCACCTGGAGCAGCCAGCCGCCCATCTCAGCGGCGGAGGTGGCGCGCTCGCTGGGTACCTGGGATCCGGTGGCCGGCTACCACGAGTCGGGCACGACGCCGGACCATGCCGTCCAGCGTCCGTCGTCGGCCACGGGCGGGGCCGGTGCCGCGAATGCCGGTGCCACCGCGGCCGTCAGTGCCGCGGGAGCCGGTGTCGCCAGCGCGGCTCGTGGGGTCCTGGACCGGCTGCGGCGCAGTGGTGTCGGCAAGGGGCCATGGTCGCCCCGTCAGCCGGTTCGTCAGCGCCCGCTCAGCCCGGTCCGCAGCCGCCGTCCGCACCCGCCGGTACTGATGCCGCTCACGCACCGACCGCCGCCATCGAGAACTCGCCGGTCGCCGAGGATGCAGCGGCCGCGCCTCCCTGCATCGCCGGTCGAGTCGCAGCAGCCCGGTTCGCCGACCGTGCAGGAGCAGCCGGTCGATCACACCTACGTGCAGGTCACCGGGCCGGCGAACCCGATTCCGAACGTCCTTTCCACCGCCTCGGAGACGGTCCCTGGGCCTGCACCGGTTCCCGCCGAACCCTTCACCGGCAGCTTCCCGGCCTTCGAGGACGGCGATGAGGAGGAGATCGATCCCGACGTCGCTCGCCGGGAGCAGCGGACCACCAACGGAATCCTGGTCACGCTCGTCCTCATCGTCCTGGTCTCGCTGGTGGCGGCCAGCTACATCGTCTACCAGACGATCGGTATCCCCTTCGCGGACAAGGACCGCGCAGCTGCGGACACCGTTCCCTCGGCCAGTGCCCAGGACGCCGGCAACGGGGGCGGGCAGCAACCGGCTCCCACCACCAAGGCTCCTGCAGCCACGCCCGAGATCGCCGGTGTCACGGTCACCAACAACCCCAGTGCCCTGGCCCCTGACAACGCCAGGCTCCTCACAGATGGAGACACGGCGCGTGCCTGGACCTCTCACTACACCAGCAGCCCCGATCTGACGCAGCCGATCGACATCGAGATCAAGCTCAAGAGTTCCGCCAAGGTCTCACAGATCGAGCTTCAGGGCACCAATGAGGAGGGCATGTCGAGGTTCGTGCCACGGACATCAACAACCCCGGCGGCGGCACGCTGCTCGCCGAGGGGGCCTTTGCCTCGGGAACCACGACCTTCGACATTCAGAAGCCTCAGGAGTCCAGCACGATCGTTCTGCGGGTGACTCAGCTTCCCAAGAACAATGTGGCCGGTGAGCTCGCCTACAAGGCTGCTGCGACGGAGATCACCCTCAAATAAGAGTCTCCCTGGGAACAGCTCATATTGATTACTAGTTGCACTAGGCGGTCGCTCACCGTGACCACCGCCCGTTCGTCAGGAGAGTCATGATTCACGACGTCGTCATTGTCGGCTCCGGCCCCGCCGGCTACACGGCCGCCATCTATGCGGCCCGCGCCCAGCTCAAACCGGTCGTCCTGGCCGGTTCGGTGACTGCGGGCGGCGCCCTGATGAACACGACCGAGGTAGAGAACTACCCCGGCTTCATCGAGGGGATCATGGGCCCCGAGCTGATGACCCGAATGCAGGAGCAGGCCGAGCGCTTCGGTGCGGAGATCCGCTACGAGGACGTCACCGCCCTCGAGCTGGAGGGCGACGTCAAGCGCATCACCACCTCCGACGGCGTCTACGAGGCACGCAGCGTCATCATCTCCACCGGCTCGGAGTACCGGCACCTGGGCATCGACGGGGAGGAGCGCCTCTCCGGGCACGGTGTGTCCTACTGCGCCACCTGCGACGGGTTCTTCTTCAAGGACCAGGACATCGTGGTCGTCGGCGGCGGCGACTCCGCCATGGAGGAGGCCACCTTCCTCACCCGTTTCGCCCGCTCCGTCACGGTGGTCCACCGCCGCGACGAGCTGCGCGCCTCGGCCTTCATGGCCAAGCGCGCCCAGGAGGACCCGAAGATCTCCTTCGCCTGGAACTCTCGCGTCGTCGAGCTCCACGGCGAGGACTCGCTGACCGGCGTGACCCTGGAGGACACCGTCACCGGCGAGCGCCGCCGGCTCGAGGCCACCGGCCTGTTCGTCGCCATCGGCCAGATTCCGCGCAGCGAACTCGTCTCCGACGTCCTCGAACTCGACGAGGCCGGCTACATCAAGGTCGAGGTTCCCTCGCAGCGCACCCGCGTTCCCGGGGTCTTCGCCTGCGGTGACGTCGCCGACCCCACCTATCAGCAGGCGATCACGGCCGCCGGCTCCGGCTGCCGCGCCGCCCTGGACGCCGAGCACTACCTGACCACCCTGCAGGCCTGACCGGGCCGCTCAAGCTCAGCGAAAGGCAGGCCCGACGTCGTCGGAGGACCCTGCGCTGCGCTATCCCGACTCACCCATCCACAACGTTCGAGGAGAAAACCATGTCCGAGGCACTCGATGTCACCGACGCCACCTTCGAGGCTGAGGGTCCTCAAGTCCGAGGTCCCCGTCGTCATCGACTTCTGGGCCGCGTGGTGCGGCCCCTGCCGCCAGATGGCGCCGATCGTAGACGAGGTCGCCGCCGACTTCGGCGACAAGGTCAAGTTCGTCAAGGTGGATGTGGACGCCAACCCGGCCACGGCCCGCTCCTACGGCGTGCGCTCCATCCCGACCTTCGCGGTGGTGCGCGACGGCGAGGTCTTCCACCAGTTCAGCGGCTCGCGCCCCAAGGCATCCTTCAAGGCCGAGGTGGAGAAGGTCCTGGCCTGATACCGGGCTGCCACCAGCCTTGACCATCAGCCGAGACGCCGGCTTCGTTCGCCACCTTTCACCAGGTGATGAATGAGGCCGGCGTCGCGGTGTCCGTCGTCCATGCGCATGACGTGGGACCACGAGTTGTCTGATGACCTCCCCTGCCTGGTTGACCGCGTCTGTCCCCTCGGCCGCAGCCCCGTAGAATCGCTCCGGAATCGCAGTGGCATCCCGACATGCGACACGGCAAGAAGGCAGCACATGCAGCACACCCAGTACATCTCCACCCGCGGCCAGATGGCGCCGGCCGGGTTCACGGACGTTCTTCTGGCGGGCCTGGCGCCCGACGGCGGTCTGGCGGTCCCGGACCGGCTGCCGTCGCTCACACCGGCACAGATCGAGGCATGGAGGCCCCTGGGCTACGCCGAGCTGGCCACCGAGGTCATCGGGCTCTTCGCCACCGACATCCCACGTGAGGACCTGGCCGCACTGACCCGGACCGCCTACGGTGAGTCCCGGTTCCCGCAGCCGGTCGTCCCGGTGACCGGGCTCGACGACGTCGCAAACGGCCTGGTCCTCGTGGGCCTGTCCGAGGGGCCGACGATGGCCTTCAAGGACCTGGCCATGCAATTCCTGGGGCAGGCGATTCCCTATGTGCTGGCCAAGCAGGGCAAGGTCCTCAATATCCTGGGGGCCACCTCCGGCGACACGGGCTCAGCGGCCGAGCACGCCTTCCGGGGGCAGGAGGGCGTCAGCGTCTTCATGCTCTCACCGGCCGGTCGCATGAGCCCGGTGCAGCGGGCCCAGATGTACGCCCTCCAGGACGCCAACATCCACAACATCGCGGTGCGCGGGTCTTCGACGACTGCCAGGCGCTGGTCAAGGCCCCTGAGCAATGATGCGGCCTTCAAGGCGACCCACCACCTGGGCGCCGTCAACTCCATCAACATCGGGCGGATCGCCGCGCAGGCCGTCTACTACGTCTGGTCCTGGCTGCGAGTGACCGACGCGGTGGAGGAGGGGGCTCGCGCAGGCTACCGCGTCGACGTGTGCGTGCCCTCGGGCAACTTCGGCAACATCTACGCGGGGTTCCTGGCCCGGTCCATGGGGGTGCCGATCCGGCGACTCATCCTGGCCACCAACGAGAACAACGTCCTCGAGGAGTTCTTCACCACCGGCGTCTACCGACCCCGCTCGGCGGAGGACACGCTGGCCACCTCCAGCCCGTCCATGGACATCTCGAAGGCCTCGAACCTGGGCGCTTCATCTGGGCCCTGCTGGGGCCGGAGGCCTCACGCAGCGCTGGGCCGAGCTGGAGACCACCGGCACCCTCGACCTGCGCGACCAGCTCGTGCGCCTGGGTGAGGAATTCGGCTTCGTCGCAGGAACGTCGTCGCACGCCGATCGGCTGGAGGCCATCCGTACCGTCAAGGAGCGCTCAGGCCGGCTCATCGACCCGCATACGGCCGACGGCGTCACGGTGGCTCTGCGCACCATGGAGCCGGGTTTCCCCACCCTGGTCATGGAGACCGCCAAGGCCGCGAAGTTCCCGCAGACCGTCGCCGAGGCGCTAGGGACGCAGCCCGAGACGCCCGACGTCGTCGTCGATCTGCTCGCTCAGCCGCAGAAGGTGGAGACGATCGACAATGAGGAGGCGCCCTTGCGCGCTCTCATCGAGGAGCGGGCTCTGACCTCCTGAACAGGATCGAGTCCTGCGGGGTCCTCCGGGACACCGTTCCTCACCGCGCCGCGCATCACGGAGACGATGCGCGGCGCGGTCTCGTCTGCTGCCTCCCACGGTGGTCCGCCCAGGTTCCGTGTTTCACGTGAAACACCGCGGATTTCTCCTGGCCTGGCCCTGTCCTGCTCACCGTCGTGGCGTGGCAGACTTGGGTCCACGGACGCGGCCACAGCGATCAAGGAAGGACCGCAGGTGAGTGAGGACAACAATCAGGTGAAGGGGAACCGACTCGATCCATGGCTGGATAACTATGCCGCGCGAGCTCATGGTCTGCGCGCCTCGGAGACGCGATCGCTGTTCGCCGTCGCCTCACGTCCGGAGGTCGTGTCACTGGCCGGCGGAATGCCGAATCTCAAGGATCTGCCGCTGGAGCGACTGGCCGACGCCACGGCGACGATGATCCGCAAGGACGGCGGCAGGGCGCTGCAGTACGGAAACGGCCAGGGGCTGCCACGACTGAGGGAGCAGATCACCGAGGTCATGGCCTTGGAGGGCATTGAGGCCGATCCGGAGGATGTCGTTGTGACCACCGGGTCCCAGCAAGCCGTCGATATCATCACCGAGCTCTTCGTCGATCCCGGCGACGTCATCCTGGCTGAGGCCCCCACCTACGTTGGCTCGCTGTCGATTTTTCGCGACCTACCAGGCCGATGTGCAGCAGGTGCCCATTGACGCCGACGGCGTCATCCCCGAGGCCCTGGAGGAGATGATCGTCCGCCTCGAGCGCGAGGGGCGTCGCATCAAGTTCTTCTACTGCCTGCCCAATTTCCACAACCCCGCCGGGGTGACGCTGACCGAGGAGCGCCGCCCGCAGGTCATCGATATCTGCCGACGCCACCACATCCTCATCGTGGAGGACAATCCCTACGGACTGCTGGGCTTCGAGGGACAGACCTACACGGCGCTCAAGACTCTCGCGCCCGACGACGTCGTCTACCTCGGTTCCTTCTCCAAGATCTTCGCGCCCGGCTACCGCGTGGGCTGGGCGGTGGCGCCCCCTGCGGTGAGGGAGAAGATGAAGCTGGCCTCGGAGGCAGCGATCCTGTGCCCGTCCTCGGTGGGCCAGTACTCGATCTGCATGTACCTGGACCAGTTCGACTGGAAGCAGCAGATCGTGGACTTCCGAGCCATGTACCGCGGGCGTCGCGACGCCATGGTGGCAGCGCTGGAGGAGTTCCTACCGATGTGCCTGTGGAACGTCCCCGATGGCGGTTTCTACGTGTGGGTGAGACTCCCCGAGGGCCTCGACGCGAAGGACATGCTGCCGCGGGCGGTGACCAACCTGGTCGCTTACGTCTCGGGGACGGCCTTCTACGCCGGCGGCCGGGCAGGGCAGGACCATCTGCGACTGTCCTTCTGCTACCTCGAGCCCGTCGAGATCCGCGAGGGCGTACGCCGACTGTCCGGCGTCATCTCTCGCGATCTCGAGTTGCTGAACCTGTTCGGTCCCACTCATAGCTCCCGTCCGTCCGAAGGCGTCCACGCGCCCGCTCCCGACCAGATCTGAGGTTGACGATGAACCAGTCTCCACTCCGTATCGCCGTCCTTGCCGGCGGATTGAGCCACGAGCGCGACATCTCGCTGCGCTCCGCCACCGCGTCGCCCAGGTCCTCAAGCACCTCGGGCACACCGTCCTGGTCCTGGACATCGACGCACGCACTATCGGTTCGCTCAAGACCTTCGGGGCCCGATGTCGTGTGGCCGCTGGTCCACGGTGGTCCCGGGGAGGACGGGGGCCTGCAGAACATGCTCATCGCACTGGGGCTGCCTTATGTGGGCACCCACTCCGACGGCTGCCAGCGGGCATCCTTTAAACCGACCGCCAAGGCGAGCGTCCGCACCGGAGGAGTGATTACTCCTGACTCGTTGACTCTTCCACATTCCTACTTCAGTCAGTTGGGGCGCAGGAGGTCCTGGCAGTCGTCGCCGGCCACCTGGGCCTTCCGGTGGTCGTCAAGCCCCATCAGGGGGCTCCGGACTCGTGTGTCCTATGCGTCGACTGCGGATGAACTGCGGTCTGCCATGGTGGCCTGCTTCGCCTATGACGAGCGGGCTCTCATTGAGCGTTACGTTCCCGGAACCGAGCTGGCTGTGTCAGTCGTTGACACGGGAGAGGGACCACGTGCGCTGCCTCCCGTCGAAGTCGTCACCGACGGTCAGTACGACTTCGATGCGCGATACAACCCAGGACGCTCGGAGTACTTCGTTCCCGCGCGATTGGACAGCTCCGTGATCGACATGGTCAAGAACACCGCCGTCACCGTGCACAAGATCCTCGGACTCGGGAACCTCTCTCGAACCGACCTCATTCTTGACGACGAGGGAACACCCTGGTTCATCGACGTCAATGTCATTCCCGGAATGACGGAGACCTCCTTACTGCCGATCGCTGCAAAAGCAGAAGGAGATCTGGAGCGGCTCTACGACGCACTGGTGCGAAATCCGCTCGTGCACCCGTAGCTCCTGGTTTCAAGTGAAACGGTGGCTCCACTCTGATCGAGTGGAGCCACCGTCACTTTTTGGATACGTCTCAAGATGATTCAGGAGTAGCCTCCACGAACCACTGGCGCATGACAGTCGACCCCTCCACGCCTGACTGTGCGGAGCAGGAGTCGACCCGTGGGCAGGAACCAACGACGTTCAGGGAACGCGTACACGACGGCACAACGACAGATCGCTGCGTGTTTCACGTGAAACCGAGCTGCATGCTCCTCACGTGGATCTGACGAACGTCCCCGGAAGCTCTTCCCCAGGGGAGCGCATATCAAAGGACCGGGCGATCAGGGCGCCCTCGCCCGGCGGCACGTTAGATGGATGTGGACCAATGGCGCCAACACGCTCCCTTGTTTCACGTGAAACACCTACCTTGCCGGAATCACGGGCGCGCAGTACTGCGATCTGCTCTCACGGCTACTCACGTCCCTCCACTCCGCCCCGACGTCGCCCTTCACGCCACGATGCAAGAAGGACTCCTAACTCGTCGATCGTCGAGCGAACGTCAACAGGCCATCAGATCCCGAGGCAGCCTCCTCATGAGGAATAGGGGTTACCTTTCTCAGATCTCAACCGACTGTCCCATGGGGAAGAGCACGGAGCAGACCGATCGACTTCCTGACCAGGGTTCTGCGGCAGCATCCCTCCAAGAGGGTCTGTCTTATGAGAATGCAGCACCAATCAGTAGCACACGACTTGTCGCTTCAGTCGACCTTTCCTGCTGTTTCACGTGAAACCAGGACTCAGTCCACACACCATTTGACTCTACCCAGCCGTTCAGTTGTCGCCCCTCCTCCGAGTAGGCCGAATACAGCACCAACCGTTTGGCTCCTTGGCGACGCCGTGCTCCGAACTCGCCGGCCCTAGCAACCATTGGTCTCGTCCGTTACTCCGTTACGCGGAACTCTCCATGATGATCGAGTTGCCCGGTCTACGAGGGTCTCAAGCCTCATCAGCGAGTCGGATGACAATGACGGGCACCTACGCTTCGTCTCTCAGCGACCAAAGGACTCGTCGTCCGCATCGCCTCCCTTCGACGAGCATGATCCTCGTCCTATGCTTCCGTTGCACTCCATCTCTTGGATCTATCGCCGCCATCGCAGGACCAGTGCGTACCCGGTTCTCTTATGATCCTAGTAGTCCGGTAGGAGACTAGGTTCGGCACCTTAACCATCGTTTGCTACTCAGTGTCCCGTCTCTGTTTCACGTGAAACCAAATCGAGCCTTGATTACATGAACTCTCCTCCGAACCGTACCCCCTGTCACGAACAGCAGATCGACCGCAGGCGTCACACAAAGACCGGCGTTTCACGTGAAAACCTGGTATCTACTCCAGCTCCGGCTAGATTGAAAGCCTCGTTACCTCCTTGACGTGAGCGAACCTGCATGGCGGCCTACAGCGTGTGCCGCCACGACGACCTAGGGCACGTCGCCGAAACTATCGCTTGAGGTCCGCAACAGTTCTACGCCGTCACTGCAGTCCGATACACGTTCCCCTCTCGAGGCATCGATAGTTTCACGTGAAACGAGAGCCGTATCGTCGCATCGAGGAGAGCTCCCTGCCCTTCTTGCACTGGCGGTAGGCGATTCACCTGATCCGCTCCAGCTGGCCCACTGCTCGCCGTGCCACGACTTAAGTTCGGCAGGACCTGCCCTTCACTCCCATCCCCGGATACTTGCACGCCTCGTTCGTCAGCGTCATGGTGCACGCCCCCTCATGTCGACGATCCCCGCGGGGCTCCATGAGCATCCTTCCCTCTCAGCAGGTCCGTGACCGGGGATATGGACGACTGCGTTCTGCGTGGCGGAATCCGGTTCCTCCTTCACGCTCTTGAAGCGCCTCCTCCCTCCGCATCGTCAGCCTCCGAGGCAATCGGCTAAGGGAAGAGGACACCGTCGTCACACCCCCGCATCAATTCTGATTCTCCTCATTGCGTGGCAGTGCTCGTTTCACGTGAAACCAGCCTCTTCAAGACTCAGGCGGACAGCAACTCCCGCTCCTTTCAAAAGGCCACGGCAGCACGTCATCCTCGGAAGCTGTTGTCCCTGCCGAAAGTCGACACGTGCTACAACGATCATCAGTCACAAACCGTCCGGACTGTCTACGTTCCTCATGTCTGCGCATGATGTCGTGCATACCGAGCACCTCGAGCTTCTTAAGGTGCGCTGCTAGGTCCCAGACGTCTCCTTAATGCAGGGCAGCGCATGGCAACCTACAGGAAGGGAGGGGCGACCGCTTGCTCCAGCTGATTCTCTTACCTCACACGATTCAGGCTGAGACAACACGAAGACGAACAGCGATGTTTCCAGCCCGAACAGCGCACCGCCACTCGTAAGCTCGTTTCACGTGAAACCTGGTTTCACGTGAAACGAGAACCCAACCAGCACTGATCGTGAGCATGCACCCGTTCACTCCGAAGCCCTTCGGTCTGACCGCTGCAACAGGCTCCTGTCGGATCGTTGTGCCGAGTTGTGACGGGCGAAGGAGCACGTCACGGTGCCAACAAACATCGATTCGTTGCATCGAGCAAACTCCTTGAGGATCGTATGCGGGATGTGCGATGCCCATCGGTCCTCCTCCGACTACTTACCAACCAACACCGGAATACGCCTTCGCGTCGGGGAAGCGAATGCGGTGGGATCGAACGTCACTCTGCTCCCAAGCGTGCTACCTGAGAGCAGAGTGCGTGGATGTCTCGACGCGACGCACTCAGTTTCACGTGAAACCGTCTTCGGACGGAGGCAGCAGCGTCGTACCACACTTTCTATCACATGCATTAGCTGGGTACGCCCCTCCACATCGATCCGCCCGCTGTCAAGGCAGAAGCGTTTCATGTGGAACCAAGCAACCCCGATGAAGCGGTTCAGACAGAGGTGTACTCAGGTCTGGATCCTTCCCGTTTCGGTGAGCAGGCTCTCGTGTCATCGCAAGCTGAAGACAACGCCTCTGCTGCATTCAGCGAGAGGAGCCGTCACCCGACCGACGGGAGTGGAGCAAGCCTTCCTCTCTATCAAGGGACTAACTGGTTCTCCCCTCCAGCACACCATTCACCAACCAGTGGTTCAACGACCCCCGAGAGTCTCGCGTTCCAGCGCAACTGCCGGATCGTCATCTCGGGACTCCTCGACGGCAACACAACGATGCCAGCGGCTACATGAAGCAGGCAGTGCTGTTCTCCGCGGAGAGGTCAGTACGAACGACCACAGCAAGACGGTTTCTTCACAGGCGAGCATCCCCGCAGCAGTGTCAGTCATCGCTCCACGGTGCCCGTGGTTTCACGTGGAACAACGCTCGAAGTAGCCAAGCGCGATCCTCGCACACTCCACTTCGATCCAACGCAGTAACGCAAACGGTACCGTTTCACGTGAAACACGGTTCCTTTACCCTTTCAGGACGAGAAGTGGGGGCCGAGACGGTTTCTGTCTCGGCCCCCAAGGCGTCGTTCTCACATTCGACGTCGGCTACTCCTCGTCGAGCGACGTCCCCGGCGCCAGCGCCCCCGACGATGCGGGCGAGGTCCTCGTCCCCGGCGAATTCGATCGTAATGCGACCTTCTTCGCCCCCGTGTCACCTTGACGCGAGTATCGAAAGCATCGGAGAGCCGCGTCGAAAGAGCCGGGAGAGGGGTGCTACGGGCCCGCAGTACCCGAGGCTGATCCGATCCAGGTTCCGACTCCTCATGAAGAGCAACGAGCTCCTCCGTCGCGCGAACAGACAGCCCTTCAGCCACTACTCGTTGCGCGAGCCGTTCCATCTCCGCGGCATTTGGAAGTCCCAGCAGGAGCACGTGCGTGGCCGGCCGAGATGACATTTGCGGCGAGCCTGCGCTGGACCAGCGGCGGAAGCTTCATGAGGCGCAGCGTGTTGGAGATCTGTGAGCGCGAACGGGCAATCCTCTCGGACAGCTCCGCATGAGTGCACTGGAAGTCCTCCAGCAGCTGTTGGTAGGCCGCGGCCTCTTCCAGCGGGTTGAGCTGAACCCGGTGCAGGTTCTCCAGCAGTGCGTCGCGCAGCAGGTCAACGTCATCGGTGTCCCGGACCACTGCCGGAATGGTCTCCAGGCCGGCCTCCTGGAGGCACGCAAACGACGCTCACCCATGATGAGCTCATAACGCGGTTCCTCTCCCGGAGAGGTAGGTACCTGCCGTACCACGATGGGCTGCAGCAGCCCCACCTCCGCAATCGAGGCCGCCAGCTCAGAAATATCCTCCTCATCGAACACCTGCCGGGGCTGGCGAGGATTCGGGTGGATCAGTCCTACCGGAATCTCAGCGAAGTGCGCACCGGGAACGGGAACCAGATCGGGCCCATCGCTCCCCTCAGTGGCGCCCTCGTCGTCAGTGCCGCCAGGAGATTCGACATGACCCTCCGGTTCATTCGATGCGTCGGAAGACTGCGCAGTCTGGAAATGCGAGGGTTCAGCCTCCGCACTCACCGAGCGCTCCTCCTCTGTTTCACGTGAAACAGCGGACTCTTCGGGCTTCTCACCCTCTTCCGAAACAGAATCAGCGACGGCATTGTCGACCCCGGTCGCACCATCGTGCGTCGATTCATCAACTGCGGCAGGTACCTCAACAGCCTCCGGTCGCGATGACTGCTCCTCTACCTTGCCTGCGGCATCCGACTCGACGGAGGTCGTCGCCGACGTCGTCTCTGCCGATCTCTTCGCAGGACGCTTCGGAGCCGTCTTACCACCGGCCGACTGGGCGCGCTTCTTCGAGGTGGTTGCCGACACCGCACGCCGAGTCTTCTTCTTCGCGTCATCCGTCGAGTCAGCCGAATCTACCGTGGTTTCACGTGAAACAGAAGTCGTCTGCTTATTCTTCGCCGACGTTCTGGAGGACGATGTCGAACGGCTCTTGGAAGCCCGTTTCCGTTGAGACGGAGCCAGGAGAGTAGCGGTCAGGTCGCGAGTACTCGTGCCTCCGCCGCTGGTTCAGTCTCCGGAGCGTGATCGGCATGTGGTGCGGCGCCTTCATCCTGTGTCCCAGCTTCCCGTGAGTCGGGAAAGAACACGTCGGAGGGACGAGACGCGGATACCTTCTTTCTGAGCGTCTGGGATCAGCGCCTCCAGAC